>OLNE01002546.1_pt1 | contig 11280 bp, 10 predicted proteins | sample 1672431 | NCBI WGS metagenome assembly OLNE01 (sample SAMEA3136685, study PRJEB25190) | human gut metagenome | reverse complement strand
GGTGAGGGCGCCGTCCTCGATGGTGCAGATGACCTTGAGACGCCCGCCGATGCCCCAGCCGCAGCCGAGGTACTGGTTCTCGCCCAGTTCGGGATCTTCCTCAGGGGCGGCGGAGAAGTCGATGTTCCCCGACGCCAGCTCGTCGGCAACGACATCGTCGGGTGCGATGGCGGCGTTCTCACCCGCGATGCGGCCGTACATCACGCCCTCGCCGATGTTGCAGCCGCCGTTGTAGTTGCAGCTCCACATGGCGCCGAATTCGCCCGCGCTGTACAGGTGCGGGATGGGGTTGCCCCCAAGGTCGAGCACGCGGGCCTTCTCGTCGCGCTCTGCGCCGCCCTGCGTGTTGAACATTGTGGGATGCAGCGGGATGGCGTAGAACGGGGGTTCGCTGATCGAGTACATGGAGTCCGCGCTGCGGCCGTAGAGCGTGTCGCCGCCCGCTGCAAAATCGGCGTTCCAGCGGTCTACGGTCGCCATGAAGCGGTCGGTGAACGTGCCGGTCTTCTCGGGGGCGTTGGGCTGGCGCGCGAAGTCGGGCATGTCGTCATAGAGCTTCTGGGCGAGTTCCTCGAGCGTGTCGGCCACGATGAAGTAGCCGTTCTCGATCTCATAGCTGTTGTCGGCGCTGAACTGCGGGTAGATTCGACCCTTGGCGGCCATGTAGGCGCTGTCGAAGATGCCATAGGCCGGGACGACGGCGGGCTGGCTGCGGTAGGTGCCTGCGTAGTTCATGAGGCCGTGGCGGGTGGTCTGGTCCTCGTTGACGAAGCGCTGGCCGGAGGGGCCTACCATCATGAACCCGGGAGCCTTCATCGCGAAGGTCAGCGGGCACAGGCCGTGGTCGCACTCCGGGGACTTGAAGGCCCACATGATGCCGGCGAGGCTGCCCATGTGCCACAGATTAGCGCCGACCTCCTGGGCCATTGTCACGCCGTCGCCAGTGTTGAACATTGCACCGAACGGCACGGTGGAGGGAAGCAGCAGGTAGTCCTGCAGCATCTGGGGGTTGTCCTCAAAGCCGCCCATGGCCATGATGACGCCGTTCTTCGCACGCACCTTGTAGGACTGGCCGTCGTGCTCGAACTCCACTCCGTGAATCACCTTCGTATCGGGGTCCTGCACGAGGTGTGTGGCGGGGCACTCGTACCACACGTCGATGGACTCGGAGGCCTCGACGTTGCGCTGGACGAGGTTGTAGTGCGAGGCATCGAAAATGGTGGGGGCGGGGTACAGGTAGACAAACGGGCCGTTCTCCTTGTCATCCCCGCCGCCGTGGGGCAGTTCCCTGTATTCGCCGGCGCTTGGGGTGACCTGCCCCTCGGTATAGGGGTCCACGCCGAGCCTGCGCAGCCAGTCGGCACCGGTCTCAGCCTTCTCGATATACGCGTCGATCATGGCGTCGGACGGTGTGCTGAAGTAGCCGCGCAGGTCCTGGAAGTAGCCGCGCGTCTTCTCTGAGTCGCCGTTGGGCACGGCGAAACCCTGCCCTGCGTAGCGGGAGTTTCCTCCTTCGAGGCCGAGCATGGCCTTCTCCAGAATCAGCACATGTGCGCCGTTGTCGGCGGCGGCGAGCGCCGCGTGGCCGCCCGCGAAGCCGTAGCCGATGACCACGACGTCGTATTCGGCGTCCCATGCAACGCCGTTGACGAATGCGGGTGCGCTCTCGTCGGCGTGGGCGGTTCCGGTGGCTGCAGCTGCCATGGCCGCCGTTGCGGCTGCGCTGGCGACAAAGTTGCGGCGTGAGATGCTACTGGTTGTCTTCATTGCATTCCTCCTTATGCCGAGCGCATGCGCCCGGTGTCATGGAACGATGCCGTCGGTTCCCCTTGTGACGGCGTGACGGTTGTCACAATGCGCCTGCTCGGTTGCGCAAGGAGGCATAATCGATGGGGGCAATGCTGGAAGGGGCACCCATAAATGATGGGCTTGACGTGTGTGACATGAACTACAATGGCAAACCAGCACGTAGAATGCCGTTTGCCGCAAAGGCTCGAAGGGGGCGCGCAAGTGCAGATGTTTCGAGGGGTAGTTGCCCCGTTCCTGGGCCTTACGGCGTTTTGGACGTGTTTTCGCTACCAAGGGTTTCTTGTGGGCCTTTTCCCTTATGAGTCACTCGTCACATTCGGCGGGGTTTGCGTCCCGTCGAGCAGCGTGTTCCTGCTGGTCCTCGTTGTGATTGCGGGTGTCGCCCTGACGCGTTGGCGACTGTTGTCGGATTTGCTTTCTGAGCATCGCAGACTAGCGGTTATCGTCGCCGTCTCCGGCGTGTTGGGAGCCTTCGTGTTCGCATGCTGGCCGGGCGCACCCTTGGCGGCCCATGTGGTCGCAAGCGCCATGGTCGCGTGTGGCCTGTTGGCGTGCTTTCTCATGTGGACGGGGTATCTCGCGACGGGCCCCAGCGGTGCGACCATGCACAAGCTCCTCCTCGCCCTGCTCGCCTACCCGTGCTCCGTGGCGTGCATGTATGTGTCATTTACGGTTTGGGGAAACGACGCGACTGTGCACCTTCCGCCGTTTCGCCTGCTTCTTTGTGTGGTTGCATGGCTGGTGTCTCGGCAGCCCGACGGGGCACCGGCAGTGTGCGATCGCAATGTCCACCAGCCAGTCGCCCTAGTCGACCTGACCGATGTCTTCCTCGGCGCCTGCGCTACATGCATCTTGGGCGGTACCGTTATACGCGGTGTCATCGACAACGGCATCTCGCCGGCCATGGGTGTGCGCACGGTTGTCGTGCTGTTGCTGTCTGCGATTGCGCTCAGTTTGGTGGTCCTGTCGGTTCCCGTTGCCCGCCGCCTTGAGACTCGCCGCATTGGTGGGGCGCCCGTTCGGGCCCTGGACATGGCGCTTCCCGCCTGCTGGGCGGTCTTGGCCTTCACGTTCCTAGGCGGGACGCTGCTGTATCTTTCAGGCATCGCTGAGACGCTCGGAGCTTACGTGGCCACGGCCTCGTGTTCCCTGCAGCTTGTCCTCTTCTATATCTTGCTGGCCGATAAGGCCCGTCGGCTTTCGGTGAGCTTCGTTCCCGTGATGCTCGTATATGGCCTCATGTTCTGGGCACTGTGTTGGTTTGCCAGCTATTTTGGGGTCCCATGGGTATTGGCGCGGGCCGCAGGCGCCGAGGAGACGCACCTTTTCGGAAGCGTTATGGTCTATGTCGCGACGATGGCCGTGCTTGCCTCGGGCGTGGTTGTGCTCGCGATGCTGCTGCTGCGCAGCGGGCTGGACCCGCGGCCCGCGCCGTCTGCTGGCGTTGGTTCGGGCGGGGGATCGTTGCGGGTACAGACTGCAGGTGGCGATTCCGATCGGCGCCAAAGGCCTGAAGCGGTCGAGGACAGGCTAGTCGAAACGTATGGGTTCACCTCTCGCGAGGCGCAGGTCGCCGTGCTCTTTGCCTCAGGGTACAGCCTGGGGCGTGTCGCAGAGGAGTTGGAAATAACGAAGGGTACCGCGCAGGGTTACTCCAGATCCGCCTACCGCAAGGCTGGTATTCACAGCAAAGACGAGCTCATCGACCTGTGTCAACTCCTGGGCGAGCAACATGGCTGATTTCCTTTCTGGTCGCTGCTGACGAGAACGGTGCCGAAATCCCGCCCCAAAAGACGACGCCGGGGGGTTGCGCGCTCGGGCAGAGGCCGATGAGCCTTGTGTCGATGTCGATACGGCAGGGAGGCACGGCCTGATTGTCGCCGGGTGGCACCGAGGAATTCAAGCGGTGTCTGGATTGTTGCGCTGTTCACGGGGACATGCACGGAAGCAAGTTGAGCTAAAAAGGGACTGGCCCCGGAAAAGCTCCGGGGTCAGCCCCTTGGTAGTGCGCATCGGTTTTGATGGCGTTACGCCTCAATCATCACGCCCGCGCGGGCCATGGCGTCCCTGACGGGCCATGCGTGCTGGATGGACCATTTCGGGCTGATTTTCGAGCCTGTTTTGGTCCGTTGAGCACGACTGTTTGACGAACGTGCTGAATGGACCATTTTGAGGGGCCGGCCCGGCTCTGCGGGGGCTGCCAAATAGCGGGCCGGTCCCATCACGGCAGTCGGCCGTGCCAAGGTCGACCCGGCCTACCCGCTCACGCACCAGGCGTTGAGCCACTTCTCGTCGGAGCGGCCGGGGCGGGCGTCGCCCGTGATGTCGATGAGGTCAATCCGGAGCCCGGGAACCTCGGCGATAAGGGTACGCAGGGCCGGCTCGTCGAGGTCGGTGAACCAGCGCCCGCCGCGCATGCCGTCGTGGGCGCCCAACTTGAAGCTGAGGTAGAAGGTGCCGCCGGGCGCGAGGGCGCGTGTGTACTTGAAGATTACGCCGGCGAGCTTTACCACCGGCACGTGGAGCAGGCTACTGCACGCCCAGATGCCGTCATAGGGGCCCTTGGGCTCGTAGTCGGAGAAGGTCGCGTGCGCGACGGGGAGTCCCGTGAGCCCGCTCGCCGCCTCGACCATCTGTACGCTGCCATCGACGGCGTCGACTGAAAACCCCGCCCTCAGGAACGCGAGGGAGTCGCGGCCTGACCCGCACCCCAGGTCGAGGACGCGCCCGCCCTTCGGCAGGCGCCGCGCGAACTCGCGCTGGAGCTCGCCGAACTCGACGCCGGCGGTCTCCGCTACGTAGCTCGCCGCGTTGGCGTCGTAGACGCCTATAGTCTCCCTGGTGCTCTCGTCCACTTTTCCCTCCTAGAACGCGGTGCCCCGCGCTGCTCGCCTCAAACTATTTTTCCGCCAGATACCTGTGCAGAAAAAACGCCGTGAAATACGGTAGCATCAGCAGGGGACCCTCGCGGTCAACATTGCCGCGGTACAGCCGAATCCCCCAGTCGATGTCTGGATAGGCGTCCGCTTCAATGAGTAAACAAATATCGTTTTACCAGGTAATGCAAAAACATGAGCGAGTTTTTGGCTATTCGATACACTTTTATGAGCGAGTTTTAGTGGTTATGGCACACTTTTATGAGCGAGTTTTTTGCCAATTGCTACGCTTTCATGAGCGAGTTTGCATCCGCTCTCCCTCTTTTCGGCGCCAATCTCTAGGGATGGCCGATAGTTTGGTATTGGTGAAAATGCCTTGGAAAGCAATGAACAAGCAGCCCCGGCCGTAATCCCTCCCGCGCCAGCGTCAAAAAACCGGCCCGGGAGGGGCCGCCGGGGGATTTTTGTCGTGTTCCGCCCGCATCGGACGGCCAGGGTGTGTTTGATAATCTCTAACTTTCCGAAAGGCATGCTTGACTAAACACAGTCAACGCTCTGCACCAGCGCCTCAAGCGCTTCCTGGGCCGCTTCGCGGGCGTGTCCACCAGGTGGCTGCCCCACTACCTCGCCTGGTTCGGCTGGGCGGAGCAGGCCCGCCGCTCCGGCTCGAGGCCCGCCCGCGTGCTCTCCGGCCAGGCCGCCGCCGGGCGCTACGGGCACACCAGGGCCGCCCTGCTCTCCATGCCGCAGCCCCTCTGGGGGTATTGGGAACAGCGAGGTGCTATGCCAACGGCGGTCTAACACAGAGTAAATAATTTCCTCCTATCTGTTTTACGACACAGCTGTGAGCAGGCATTTTATTCAGCTTTGGTGGCCAGCACGCCTGCTTCAAGAACAACCGTGAGAGCTATGTCCTGTTTGATCAGGCGATTCTCGAGGCATCGTTTGCCGACCCCGCGACGATGGACCAGGTGGAGGCTGCTCTTGAGGCCCCGGAGAACGACGCGTTTGTGTGCCGTGCGGACACCGTGGCCGAGCTCGCCGAGCACTTCGGCATGGACTCCGACGCCCTCGAGGCGACCGTTGCCCGTTACAACGAGCTTTGCCATGGTGGCGAGGATCTCGACATCGGCAAGGACGCCCAGTTTATGGTGGCGCTCGAGAATGGCCCACTGTGCATGGCGCGCATCTGCTCCATGTTCGTCGCCATTGACGGCGGCATTCCCACCAACGTGCGTGCAGAGGCGCTTGATGATGACTTGCGGGCCATTCCCGGCTTGTACGCTGTCGGCCTGGACGGTGCGATGATGTGGCGCAACATCTACACTCAGGACATTCCCGGCACCATGATGGGGCACAACGTGAACTCGGGCAGGAACGCCGCCCGTGCGGTTGGGGCGTATATCGCGAGCCTGTAGTTGCGGCGCAGGGTGGGTTTGCGGTTTTTATTGAAGGGTGATTGAATGCTCGAATCCCGCTCTGGTTATAAACTGCGGCTGACCGCAACGTGTCTGCGGTGTCAGAGAAGGGAGATTCCTATGAATATCGTTGTATTGAGCGGTAGCCCGCGCAAGGGTGCCAACACCGACACCATGGTTGACGCATTCGCCGAGACCGCGCGAGAGGGCGGCCACACGATTGAGGTCATTCGTGTTGCTGACAAGAAGATCGCCGGTTGCCTGGGATGCCAGTATTGCTTTGCCCATGAGGGCGCCTGCGTGCGGAAGGACGACATGGCCGACGTGCTCGAGGCGCTTAAGCGTGCCGACATGGTCGTATTTGCATCGCCCATTTACTGGTTCGATATCACCGCGCAGGAGAAGGCCGCCATCGATCGCCTCTATGCCTTCGGTGCCACGGGCTTCCCGTTCACCAAGACGGCCCTGCTGCTTGACAGCCACAGTGAAGGCGTTTATGACGCGCCAATCGCCATGTACAAGGCGGCCTGCGCGTACTGCAAGTGGGATGACCAGGGCATTGTTACAATCAGCGGCATGACTGATCGCGACAGCATGGCCTCATCGCCCAAGCTCGACGAAGTGCGCGAGTTCGCCCGCAAGCTTGCCTAGAGGCGAGTGATATATTGAGACGGTTCGCATTGATTTCCGTCTCTTAACGCAGGCAAGTAGTCAAAAGCGACTGCAATGTGAGCAGTCGCTCGGAGCTCCCGCCTGCCCAAATAAAAATGCGACGAGTGCCCAACTCGCCCGCTGAACCTAGCCGCGTCGTGGAGGGTCTCGTGGCATGCGCATCCGGACCGCCTGGGCCGTGATGAACAGTCCCCGACTCGGAGCGCCCGGTGATTGCTGGCATGCGGTCGGTTTTCTTCATGCGTTGCAGTTGTAGGCCGTGAGCCTACTTTCGCAACAAGCTTCCAGGCTACTTCTTAGCGATCATCAGCATCTTCTCCTGCGTCAGCGACCCCAGCTGTTCCAGCGCGTCCTTCAGTAAGGCCGTCGCCCATCCCCCGCCTTCCTTTATCGACACGGCGCCCTACGGGGAGGGATGGGCAACGTATGTCAAAGGTGGTCTCACAGAGAGGATGCATATCGCATGCGCCTAAACCTTGCAGATGATGACGTGAGCGTTAAATTAAAGGCATTGCTTGTTAAGTAATATCACAAAGAAATTGAGTTATACTCTCACCAACTATATTTAACGAGCTAGTTGGTGGTGTGTATGGAGGCTTGTGGCAAACTCACGATGGGGGATGCGGCAAAGACTTTGGGGTTAACTAAGGCTCGCATCTCCCAACTCGCGTCGCAAGGCGTCCTTGAAGTGTCAATGGTGGGCGGGCGCAAGATGGTCAGCGCGGAGTCCGTGACAAAATATTCCGACGTGTCTCGTGGAAGGGGTTCTGGCCGCAAGGTTTTTTCTTCCACGGCGACGCAGCTGGTTCTCATGTGTGCCGAGTACGAGGTCGCTTCGATCGTGTATGACTCATCGTCTGAGCATCCGCTGGAGGTAACCGAAGTCCTCGACGCCGCTCACATGCCTTTTGGAACGGTGACGCGAGGGGGTTTGGCCCGCAAGCGGGAGTTCAATGCGTGGTGGGAGCATCGCTCGGTTCCCAACACCCGTCCGGGCCTTTTGTTCAAGATGCCCGAGCTCGATGCCCGACAGAATTGGGAGATTCCGATTCGCAGCCTGGGGATGTCGCTGTCTGACTGCTATTGGGTTTGCCCGCAGGGTCGCGATGACTTGAAGTGGGCGAAGCTCAACTATTTTGAGAACGATTTTACGGGCGCTTGCGATGAGGGATGGGACGAATGGCTTGCCAACGTCGGCCTCGACTCGCCCGACAATACTTCGGAGGGCGAGCTGCCCAAGCGTTGGGCGATACGTGATGGCGTGCGAGTCCTGCTGAAGGGGTGCGGGGCAGACGATCAGCGCCCGTGTAATGAGGCGGTGGCCGCCGCTCTCCATAAACGCTTGTTGGGGGAGGGGGAGTTTGTCCCCTATGAGGTGGTGCAGGCCGGCGGCGACCTGGCATGCGCATGCCCGGATTTCCTCGGCCCGCGTGAGGAGTACGTTCCGGCGGCATATGTGAAGGATGCCATGGGGGCAACCAGGGGCGCGTCCACATATGACCGGTTCTGCCGATACGCCGGGCTTTACGGGTGCGGCGACGTTCGCGTGCGCGAGGCGTTGAGCAAAATGATCGTGTGCGACGCTCTCATCGCTAATTCGGATCGTCATTGGCGCAATTTCGGTTTCATCCGCAACATCGACACGCTTGAGATGCGCCCCGCGCCGCTTTTTGATTCGGGGAATTGTCTTTGGTATGAGAAAACGCCCGCTCAGGTGGCGGATGGTGATTGGAGCTTTGCCGCCAAACCGTTCGGTCCCGACCCGGCGGCAAATCTTGCGCAGGTCGACATGGTGAGTTGGTTCAATCCCGACAAGCTCGCCGATTTCGTTGATGAGGCGATGGCCATTCTGTTGGCAAGTTTCCACGCCACGCAGCCGGGCCGCCTCTCATACATAGAGCAGGGCCTGCAAAAGCGCATCCGTACCGTCTCCGACGTGATGGCCGTGTTGGCGTATCGGGCGTAGGAGGCGGGGCCGACGAGTGCGGCGGTAGATAATCCTACATGAGCTTCGCATACATCCTGGTTGATTCCGGCAGGGGCCTGAATCCGTGATGGGCGTAAAAGGCCCGTGAGGCGTCGTCGATAGGATCGACCAGGAGTGCACGCGCCCCGATGGTGTCGGCGACTGTCGTGGCTCGATGCACGGCATCGAGCAGCAGGTTTGAACCTAGACGCATGCCTTGGAAGGATGCGTCAACGCCAAGCATTCCCAGAAGGATTCCCGGTATCTGCTCGGGAGCATTGCGGGCCATCCAACCGCGTGTCGCACTGCGTTCAAGCGAATGGGCGCTGAGGGTGTAGAAGCCAGCGAGACGGCCGCTTGTGGCATACGACACATAGACGACGGCTGTGCCCGCTGCGCGTGCGTTCCGCGCTCGCGTATGCAGCCAGGTGTCTACCAGGGTGATTCCGCATGAGAACCTGTCAAGCGGGTCGTTGGGTTCTAGCGGCCTGGGTGCGGTGAACACTAGGCTTCCCATAAGGACTTCCGCTTTGCAAACGCCTCAAACGTTGGGTTGACCGGCTCGGTGAGTTGACGGGCGAACTCATCGAACGCCTGGCTGGACAGGGTGGTCGTACGAGCCCTTGCGATGTCGCTGCGCGCCGAATCGAGCAGCCGGTCGATGGACCACTGAGAGACGCTCGTTCCGCACAGGGCGGCTGCGCTCTCTATCTGCCGCTTCTGTTCGTCGGTCATGCGTAAATCGATGCGGCTTGTCTTGCGTTCTAGTGTGGCGGTTGGCATGTATCCTCCTTTGGCGGTGAATCACCGTACATGGTAGATGACTGGCCAGGGCAAGTCAACAAAGCGATGCTCGCTCGATCGCGCAGGTGTGGCGCTTGGTTTTGGGGTCGTAGGCGATGCCGCACGGGAGCGCCCGGCGCTCGGCGGAGGCGCCTGTTAAGCGATGGGTACAGCAAACAAGCACGGGGCCCATGCTGTTTGGCATTGGGCCCCGTGCTGCGTCAAGCGCTATTCTGCTGGCTCATCGCCGCGTGAAGGCTGTTAGGCCTTGGCGATGGCGTTCTGGACTGCGGCGAAGAATGCCTTGCTCGTGATGGTGGCGCCGGTCACGCCGTCGATGTCGGTGGAGTTGGCCTCCACGACCTTGCCGGTGCCGTAAAGGTGCGGGATGGGCTTGCCGTCGACGCCGAGCACCCCCGTGCTTCCGAGAGGCGCTCGAAGTATCCGGCGGCACGGCCAAAGCCCACATTGCCCACGTGTACGCCAAGCTCGGCATACATCACAAGGACGACCTGCTGGATTACATTGACCTGCGAGTTGCGCGGGGGTAGATTAAGCCAAAAAGGGCACAGTTCAAAAGCTCCGGGGTCGGCTTCTTTTTGGCACGCATTGGTTTTTGGCGGTACTACGTCTCAATCACCACGCCCGCACGGGCCATGGCGTTCTTGGCGGGCCATGCGTGCTGGATGGACCATTTCTGGCTGATTTTCGAGCTCGATTTGGGCCATTGAGCACGACTGTTTGACGAACGTGCTGGATGGACCATTTTGAGGGGCCGGCTTAGCTCAGGCACGCCCTTGCTTGCATCGGCGTCCGCAACCAACGGCGGGCCGGCCAGCGGTCCACGGCCCCGCCTGCTCCACGGCGCCGGCGACGGCGGCCCTGATGGTCCGCGAGGTCGACGTGCTTCGCCTTCAGCCGCTTGGCGTCGCGCTGGAACTGCGGGGTGAATTCCGCCCTCAGCAATCGCTACGCCCCCATGGCATTGAACATCTCTTCCGCCGTGGCATAGCCCGGGCGCTTCTCCGCGGCGATCCTCTCCGCCTCGCGGATGGACTTCAGCGACTCGTTGTTGGGTTCGGGGCATTCGGGGCCCAGGGGAATCGCCTGCTCGCGTTCGACCTGCTTGCGGAAGGCGCGGGTGATGGGCGAGGTGTCGAAGCCGAAGTCCTCGGCCATGGTGCCCGCGGCCCGCTTCGTGGACTCGTCAATCCTGATGGTTACCGATACTGTGCTCATCGCTACCTCCTTTGATTAAGGCGACGCTTATAGCACGATGTCTTGCATGCGCGGATTTGCATCATACTGCGCGACGGCGCAGCGAGAGGCATCCCTGTCGGCGTACCGGCCCGTTTACGCAACGAACGTGGGAGGCCCGCCTGATTGTCTCAGGCGGGCCTCCCATCAGTTACAAGACAAGTTTCTTGTTGCGGCCTTGCCCTATGACGCCAGCGGCGTCTCGGCGTTCATTTTCATGCCGCAGGGCGACCAGCGGGCAACTTCGGAGGAACGCCGCCTACAGCGTCGCCGGCGCCTTGCCCACGAGCATGCCGTTCGCGGCGCGATGTCCCGAGCAGGTGCCGGCGCTCTGGTTGGGGCGGCTGCCCATGTAGGCTCCGGGAGCCTGCCCCTGCCTATAATGGACTTTCCCGCCTACTTACCTTCTTCCTCGCTGGGCTCGGGGACCTCGATGCCGGCCTGCGTGAGGCAGTCGGTCACGGCGGCGATGAGCGCGCGGCTGGTGGAGGGGGCGCCG
>OLNE01002539.1_pt1 | contig 11300 bp, 8 predicted proteins | sample 1672431 | NCBI WGS metagenome assembly OLNE01 (sample SAMEA3136685, study PRJEB25190) | human gut metagenome | reverse complement strand
CGCAGCCGCCGAAGCGGTGCTTAAGCCGCTAGGCGGGAATTGTGCGGTGTTGCCTAAGGGATATCTGAAAACAAAGAACTGGATTGAGTTTTCGGCTTTTCAGATATATCCCAAGCGTTTTTGCGGGAAAAATAAAAACGGGAACGACATAAAAAGGAATGGTGCAACCATGTACCGCACAATTCAACATCAGATGAGCATTGATGACTACCTGCCGCCCTATGAAGGCGAGCTGGTACAGGAGAACCGCTGGGTGCGCCTGGCCCAGGCCATTGACTGGGATGCCATTGAACAGGAGTACAGCGGCCATTTTGCTGCTGGCGGCAAGGTGGCAATTTCGGCCCGCATGGCGTTCGGTGTGCTGGTGATTCGTGCAGCGTGCCGCACAACGGACAGCGAAACGGTGGAGATCGTGCGCGAAAGCCCCTACCTGCAATACTTTTTGGGCTTTGATTCCTTTACCTATGATGTGCCGTTTTCTTCCCGCAGCATGGAGCGGTTTCGTACCCGCATTTCCCCCGCCCGTGTGCGGGAAGCCGTAGCGCTGCTGCGCGGCTTTGAAACCAACAAAGGCAGTAAAAAATGAAAAAGGGCCGCATGGCTCCGGGCAGCTGCTCCGAACCGTGCGGCCATGTTATGCCCTGCAACCCCAACCTTTGCAACAGATAGGAGAATTATGGAAATTATTGTTGATGCTTTTTTGGATGCACTGATCGACGGCGTAAAAATGCTGCCGTTTTTGTATCTGGCATATCTGCTGATCGAATGGCTGGAACGCAACCATGGCGAGCGAATTGAAAAAGCGCTGGCTGGCGGCGGCCACTGGGGCTTTGTGCCTGGCGCACTGCTGGGCTGCGTACCACAGTGCGGGTTTTCGGCGGTAGCGGCCAACTTTTATGCCAGCCGGGTCATTACCCCCGGCACGCTGCTGGCCGTGTTCCTGGCAACATCGGATGAAGCCATCCCCCTGCTGGCGGCGGAGCCCACCCTGTGGAACAAGCTGGGCCTGCTGCTGGTGCTCAAAATCGTGTTTGGCATTGCAGCCGGTTTGGTGTTGGATGTTCCGCTGCGCCGCATCCTGCCCAAAGGGCTGTATGGCGGCTATGAGGGCCATGCCGATGAGGTGGACTGCCACGAAGAACACGAGGAACACAGCAGCATTTTCCTGGCGGCACTGCGTCACACGCTGGAAATTTTTGTGTTCATCTTGGTGTTCAGCTTTATCATTGGGCTGATCTTTGGCTTTGTCGGGGCAGATTCCGCCGCGGCATTTCTGGGCAGTCTGGGCATTTTCCAGCCCATGATGGCCGCGCTGATCGGTCTTGTACCCAACTGCGGTGCCAGCGTGCTGCTGGCTCAGCTGTATATGGGCGGGGCTATTACCTTTGGCAGTTTTTTTGCGGGGCTGTGCTCCGGCGCAGGTATCGGCCTGGCTGTGCTGTGGCGTGTCAACCCCAGCTGGAAACAGAACTTGTTCATGACAGGGCTGCTCTGGTTCTGCGGCACCTGCTGCGGTATTTTGCTGCAATGGGTGGTGTAAGAGCTGCCGGCGGCCATAACCCGTAAAATAATAAGTAGGGGACGATGCTCGCATCGTCCCGCCCGCCGGGCCTTGCCACGCTGCTACCCCCAAAACGTGGGAAGAACCCTGCCGTGCACGCAAAGGCTCACCCTCCAAATACAAATTTACCCCTAAAACAAAAAACAAACGCCGCAGGGAGCATCATGCACTCCCTGCGGCGTTGTCATTTATATCGTCTCGCCTTCAGCCTCTGCAGCCGGTTTCTTCTTCCCAGTCGCCGAAATCTTCGGCTTTGGCGATGGTGGTAGGGTCCACCTTGCCGTCCTCCGTCAGCTTAACGGGTTCGGTTTTGTCCTGTACCGGGTTCACGTTCGGCACATCGCCACCGCTCTGGATGGGAATGGTAACGCCGTCATCTTTCTGCGCGGGTTCTTCCACCGGGGCAGCAGGCTCCTCAATCGGTGCGGGCTGTTCCTCGTCCGGGGCAGGCTCTGCCGCCGGTTCTTCTGCGGTGGGTTCCTCGTCGGCATTTTCTTCGGTTTCGTCCGCATCTTCGGTGCTTTCGGAAGCTTCGCTGTCGTCAAATGCGGAGTCATCCACAATTTGTTCGCTCTCTTCGTCCTGAGCCAGATACTTGCTGACAACATAAACGCCAACACCGATGGCTGCGCCCAGCACAATGGGAATCAGATGAAATTTTGCCATAGTAATTTCTCCTTTCGTGCGCGGGCAACTGGCCCGACAGCTGTTTGGGGCGGTTGTGCCTAGAACGATTGGCACAACCTTAAATTAGTGTCAGTATAACACCCTGCGGGGCAGAAATACAAGTCAAATTTGTTAAAAGTTACACAAAATCCAAAAACGCGAACTCGCTGCCTTACATCTTGTGGTCAGCAAACAGCGGGTCATCCTGCCACAGTACGGTGTGCCCGGCGGCGCGGGTGGCGTTCAAGTCAATGATGCGCTGGTTGCCGGAGCCGCGGAACCGCAGCGAAATATCGTGCTGCGCGGGGATGAATTCGCCGTCCACCAGCACATCGATCAGGCTCAGCATCTCGTCCGTCACTTCGCAGCGGGCATGGCTGGGCTGCAAAAGTTCGGTTTCGTATACATTGCCGGTGTAGCACCAGATGGTTTTGTGGGGGTACAACACCCGTACTTCGTGCAGGAACGGCACCAGCGCACGCTGGTTTTCCGGCTCAAAGGGTTCGCCGCCCAAAAGGGAAAGCCCATCAATATAATCCGGGGCAAGGCTGCCCAAAATTTCATTGCGCACGGCTTTATCAAAGGGCAGGCCATAACCAAAATCCCAGGCAACGGCGTTAAAACATTCCGGGCAGTGGCGGCGGCAGCCGGAAACAAACAGACTGGTACGTACGCCCGTGCCGTTGGCAATATCACAGTATTTTATGGTTGCGTAGTTCACGCGGGGAGCCTCCTTATAACATGCAACACTATATCTTGTATAGTGCTGCGGCAAATCATCACAATAGGCAGGTGCCTTGCACCAGTATACCAGCCGTGCCGGGCAAAAGCAAGCGGCCAGGGAACAATAAAATCACATATCATCGCAACTTTGAAAAAAGTGCCTATTTTACCCAAAAAGCCAGCGCTTTTTTCGGCGTTTTGTTTTACAATCTTTTTGAACGTCCCATCGCGCTATATGGCATATATGGGTGCTATTAGCAAATTATATACAATATATTGTGGTGTATCGGCTTGACTTTGCCGGGTCGATGCGGTAAGATAAATACGCTCGCCAAAATCATGGAGCGGTTTTGGCGTGGGGTATCAACCCGGCAGCTTTTATTGAGGTAAGGAGATAACAGTTCATGAAGATCATCAAGCGCAACGGCAGCGAGGCCGTTTTCGATATATCCAAAATTATTGCAGCGGTGACCAAAGCCAACAACGTTGTTGCCTCCAACCAGCGCTTGACCAAGGAACAGATCACGGCCATTGCCGACGATGTGGCGCAGGAATGCCAGAGCCGCAACCACGCCATGAACGTGGAGGAGATCCAGGATCTGGTGGAAGACGCCATCATGCAGACCAAAGCGTATGAGGTGGCCCGCAAATATATCACCTACCGCTATGTGCAGAGCCTGCGCCGTACCCATAACACCACCGACGACCGCATTCTGTCCCTCATCGAGTGCAACAATGAGGAAGTCAAGCAGGAAAACGCCAATAAAAACCCGACCGTCAACAGCGTTCAGCGCGATTATATGGCCGGCGAGGTCAGCAAGGACCTGACCATGCGTATGCTGCTGCCTGCCGAGATTGTAAAGGCACATGAGGATGGCATCATTCATTTCCATGATGCTGACTATTACGCCCAACATATGCACAACTGCGACCTGGTCAACCTGGACGACATGCTGCAGAACGGCACGGTTATTTCTGGTACCCTCATCGAAAAACCGCATTCTTTCTCCACGGCCTGCAACATTGCCACCCAGATCATTGCGCAGGTGGCATCCAACCAGTACGGCGGCCAGAGCATCAGCCTGACCCACCTGGCACCGTTTGTGGATATCAGCCGCAAAAAGATCCGCCGCGATACCGAAGCGGAGATGAAGGAACTGGGCATTGATCCCGGTGAAGAAAAGCTCTCCCAGATCGTTGAAGCCCGTCTGCGCGAGGAAATCAAGCGCGGTGTGCAGACCATCCAGTACCAGGTCGTTACCCTGATGACCACCAACGGCCAGGCACCGTTCATCACGGTATTCATGTACCTGAACGAAGCGGGCGAAAACCAGCGCCTGAAATCTGACCTTGCCATTATCGTGGAAGAAATGCTCCGCCAGCGCTACCAGGGTGTTAAGAATGAAAAGGGCGTCTGGATCACCCCCGCGTTCCCCAAGCTGATCTATGTGCTGGAAGACGATAATATCCGCGAAGGCACCCCCTATTTCTACCTGACCAAGCTGGCCGCCAAATGCACCGCAAAGCGCATGGTGCCGGACTATATCAGCGAAAAGAAGATGAAGGAATACAAGCTGTCTAAGGGTGAGACCGAGGGCAACGGCGATGTATTTACCTGCATGGGCTGCCGCAGCTTTTTGACCCCCGACCGTTCCGGCACTGGCTGGAACAACGTGGCCAACGCCAAGAACTATGTGCCGGGCAAGCCGAAGTACTATGGCCGCTTCAATCAGGGTGTTGTTACCATCAACCTGCCGGATGTGGCCCTGTCCTCCGGCGGTGAGCCGGATAAATTCTGGAAAATTTTTGATGAGCGCCTGGAACTGTGCCACCGCGCCTTGCAGTACCGCCATAACCGCCTTAAGGGTACCCTGTCCGATGCGGCACCCATTCTGTGGCAGTACGGCGCTCTGGCCCGCCTGAAAAAGGGCGAGCCCATTGATAAGCTGCTGTACGGCGGCTACTCCACCATCAGCCTGGGCTATGCGGGCCTGTATGAATGCTGCAAATATATGACCGGCAAGAGCCATACCGATCCCGCCGCAAAGCCCTTTGCCCTGAGTGTGATGCAGCACATGAACGATAAGTGCAACGAGTGGAAAAACGCTGAAAATATTGATTACTCGCTGTACGGCACCCCGCTGGAATCCACCACCTACAAGTTTGCCAAGTGCCTGCAAAAGCGGTTTGGCATTGTGCCGGGCATTACGGACCGCAACTATATCACCAACAGCTACCATGTGCATGTGACCGAGCAGATCGATGCGTTCACCAAGCTGAAGTTTGAAAGCGAGTTCCAGCGCCTGTCTCCGGGCGGCGCCATCAGCTATGTGGAAGTGCCCAATATGCAGGATAACCTGGAAGCTGTCATCAAAGTGATGCAGTTCATCTATGATAACATCATGTACGCAGAACTGAACACCAAGAGCGACTACTGCCAGGTGTGCGGCTATGACGGCGAGATCAAGATCGTGGAGGACGACGGCAAGCTGGTGTGGGAGTGCCCGCACTGCCATAACCGCGACCAGAGCAAGCTGAACGTTGCCCGCCGCACCTGCGGCTACATCGGTACCCAGTTCTGGAACCAGGGCCGCACCGCCGAAATCAAGGACCGCGTGCTGCATCTGTAAAACGTATAAAGATAATGTAAATCTACAATTATATCTTAAATAAGACAAAACATCTTAAATAAGAGAAATTGTCCTGCAAGCAAATCTACAATTATATCGTGAATAAGCGTTTTCGCGCTGTACGAAAAAATACAATTATATCTTAAATAGGCAGTGCCTATCTTAAATAAGGAAAATTGCTTGCAAGAGCGATTTATAATTATATCTTAAACAAGCAAGGCCGTTTCCACCTTACAGTGGAAGCGGCCTTTTGCTGACAGAATATAGAAGGAACATTCGCACTGTACTATGCGGATGTCCCACTGTCTTAGTCAAGGATAAATTTTACCATGTCTGGTGTCAAGGATTCTCCGTTCTTTTTGCGTGGCGTTTTCTTTGGCTCGGGTTTGTCTTTTTCTGTCAGGCACTTTACGATAACGCGGGTAAGAGCTTTCTCGTCAATGTCTTTGCCGGTTTCGAATACCTTGTCGATTACAACGGCAATTTCTTCGGCGCTGTAATCATCCATAATCATCTGAATATTGCGGATGACGTTTTTCTTTAAAGGAAGCAACGCCTTATCTGCGGCTTCATAGTTCTCTCTCAAGCATAACAGAAACGCATCGCTTTTCCTTAGATGGAGAGGTTCTGTTGCTGCAGGATACATTACATGGTAAAATGAATATAAACATTCCTTATTGTCGAGAGGTTGTGGCTTATGGCGGTCGATAACAGATATGACGTTTACGGCTTTGATGAGGATGGTTTTGATAGACAGGGCTATAACGTTGATGGTTACGATAGAAACGGATATGACCATGATGGTTTTGACGTTGAAGGTTTTAATGCACACGGTTATGACCGCTATGGGTTCAATCGGCGCGGGTTTGATGTCGATGGCTTTAATAGGCAAGGATATAGCAATGATGGTTATAATCGTGATGGTTTTGACCGAGAAGGTTACAATCGCAAAGGATTTGATGCTAATGGCTATGACAAAGATGGCCGTGATATTCATAGTTTTAGCAGAGAACATTACGCCCTTTCTGAGGCCAAGGAAAACTCCCAGATAGAGATAAGTTCTATTCACAGCAAAGCATTTCCAAATGATGTCCTACAAATCAGCCTAAATAACCATTCCGTAATAAATAAGACGGCAATATATGTTGTACCTAAAGCACAATATCAATTATTGAGAAGGCTAAATGAACAAAGCGGAAATGCAACCTGTGTAAATATCCAATTTACTGGGGGAGGAAAAGTCGTATCTATTCCTTGTATCAGAATAAGCGGAACAAATATTTATATTACTACCGCAAGTAACAACAGATACACATCTTTCAATCATTTCTGGCCTGTTCAACTGAATTATTCTGAATATTGCTATGCGACCCTTTCGTTTCCATCTATTGAAGATATACAGTATTGTGAAATTGATAAACAGTCAACAATAATGCCATCACCATCACCAGATGATGAAACCGAAGTAGGCTTTTCTGAGATAGTTAAATCGTCTTCCAAAACTTCTGTTGTAATCCACGAATCAGCACGCGAGTCGGCAAAGGTATGTTTGGTTACTGCAAAAACTTATGAAGCAATTGGTAAATACCTTCCCGGTAGCCATTACAACTATACAACTAAAAACATTTCTATACAAAATCAGCAAAAATCATTTAAAACATTACAGGGATACTTTATAGAAACCAAGAATATAACAATTATCAATGCTGTGGAATTTGTAAGAAATGACGGTTCATTGAGCCTTATTCAATATACGGCTTTTTACAACGGAAACATCTATAGTAAATTTAAAACTGACCCTGTGGCCGAACTTGATGTTCATAATCGTTCCAAATTCCGTGATGCAATTATCGCAGAGGCTCGCATTTCTGCTCTCAAAACATCGACAACATCTAACTCAAACCTAACGCAAAAAGTCGATTTACCAAAGAAAGACTTCCCTTTACAAAAGGACCTTCCTCACGAAAGACATTATGAATCGGACAATGTCTGGCACAGTCAGGTGAATCTTTCGGAACTTTCAGCAAATCAAAAAATCATGCTGTATAGCCAAAAATGTCACTGCTACAAGTGCGCAAAGAAGTTTAGTCAAGACACAATCGTAGACTGCACGGCTTACGTTTCTACTAAACGAGGCAATGTTGTACCTGTAACAGCGCAGTATTGCAGTGGCTGTTCCACCTTTTTTATGAACCACGAAGTATTTGAGAGCTATAATAGAAAATACGGTGGATTGAAATTCAACTGTGAGCTTGACCGCAGCTACATTAGCCGAGGTGCCAATATAGGCTTTGCCGACGATTCCTTCCTCAGCAGAGCAGGATATTCTGTTAAGGCTTCGGTTTCTCAAAGAAAACGCCAAGTCATTCTTGCTGAATTACTTGACAGCGGTCAGGCAACCAAGTGGGAGATTACCGAAAAAATTTCTGAATTCATTAAGCTGCGCCGAGGTAACCCTGATATGGCGAACGCCATAGCTTGCTGGGAAGAAGATATTGCGTTTGTTGCTGACTATAATGCCAAGAACCAGCCAAAAGCAGGACGAGCCGCATTCAAGCAAGGTGGTAAAATCACGCGGTAATCAAATATCATATTTGCTTCTTCCTGCGATGAATGCTAATATAGTATCTATCACACATAGAAGTACGCATGGCCGAGGAGATAGGTTATCATGGATACGCCTCATTTTGTTGCTAAGATAGCTAATAAAATAAAGCGAATATAGAAAAGAAAAATCTATACCGTAAAGCAACCGCCCGGTACAAATCCTGTACCGGGCGGCTGCTTTATGATGAAATAGCAGAGAATGGCAGAAAGTTACAGCTGGTCGATGGTGGGGTAGCTGTCAATGGCACCGTAGCGCTGCACACTGTAACCGCAGAACCGATTGGAAAAATCCAGCCACTGGTTCAGCTGGTCCGCCTGGTGGTAGCCGGATTCCATGTTGAACTTGGCAATGCTCATCCGCTGCGGCTGGGGCGCGAGACCTGCATCCCGCAGCGCAATGTCAAAGCCTTCGCGCCGGGCAAGGCCGACGGCTTTGTCCAGCAGGGTCACGCCCAGGTAACCCGGCTTGCGCCGCTCCTTTTGCAGCATGTGGGCGGTGGTTGCCTGCGCCGCGCCGAAATCATCGTGGAACACACAGCTGAACCCGGAATACTGCTGCCCCACGATTACCACCGGTACATGCAGGCTTTGCAGCACCGCGTGGTGTTCCGGGGTAAACATGGTGGCAATCAGGATAATGCCGTCCACCGTATCATGCTGCAGGGTATCCAGTGCGCGCACTTCGCGGGTGTTGTCGTTGGCGGTGTTGATCAGCAGCAGCTGGTAGTTCTGGTCATCCAGTACCCGGCTGATGCCCTCCACCATGCGGGCGCAGCTTTCACTGCTCAGCCGCGGCATGATCACCCCAATCTGCCGCGTGCGGCGGGTGCGCAGCATTTGGGCCTGCATACTGGGGCGGTAGCCGGTGGCTTCCACCGCAGCGGCAATCTGGGCGCGCTTTTCGGCGCTTAAGTACCCACCATTAAAATAGCGGCTGACCGCTGCCTTGGATACCCCGGCATATTGGGCAAACGCGGTAATGTTCATAGGCCGCACTCCTGTCCGGCTGCCGGCGGGGGAAACCTGCCGGTGCACTTTTTTATCAGTATAATGCAGAAACTGGCAGGGTGCAACGGGAAAGAGCGGAGAAAAGAAAAATAAGAATGAATGGCATGAGGCAAAGAGTAAAATAGACAAAAAACGGGGATTAAATTTGTGCTTTTGACGGAGAAAAAGAATGAAAGCTGAATACAAAAAAGCACACAGCTAAAAAGATTTACCAGAATGAATTTGGTGTAAAAGTTATCTTCCACGCTGGCACAGGATGAAAAGGTATGCTATAATATAATATTAGTTACACGATGAAAAAGTAAGATGCCCCTGATGCCGATGCGGATGTGCGCGGGGCAATGATATGTGTTTAGTGAGGAAAAAGAATGGGACTGCTGCAAAAAATTCAGGCAAAAACCGAGGAAGCCCGCGCGAAGGAAAAGATCCGCCCGCTGCTGGAAAGCCGCATGATGCGGGACATCCTGCTGGAGATCGGCCAGCGCGGCAACGAAGCGCTGGACCCGCAGTCCGTTCCATTGGCTATGCGCCGCCGCGCCACCCAACTTGCCAGCGAAAGCGGCCTGAGCGGCCTGAAGCAGTGCGCTGTGGATGAACTGCATCTGGACGAAGCGGGAATCACGCTGGTCTGCAAGGGGGAGCACACGGCATTTTTGTACGCAGACTATAACTATGAAAACATTGAGGATACCGACTGCCTGCCCGCTGTGGCCGAATACCTGGTGCAGCACATGCGCGGCTATTATAACATTACCCGCAGCTTTTACAGTGTGCCCAAAGCCAACGGCCATGTGGAGGAAAAGACTCGTGAGGTGACCGTGGTGCGCCACCACGAGGATACCCCCTTTGCCCCCGGCCCGGTGCAGAAACAGCATTTGTTCTGATGCACATGAGATATCCCCCAGTATACAGGAATTATGCCGCCCCGCATCTTGACGCGGGACGGCATTTTTGCTATACTAATTTAGTATCCGGCAGGAATCCAGAACATGGAGCATTCCCCAAGAGGTCGTAAGAGGGAGCACTCGAAATCAAGCAGGCATTTTGGAAGCTGTCACTGATTTTCTAACGACTCATCGTCAAAAACCCACTGTTTTCTACAATTAAATATTTGCTGTTCTCTCCTACTTTTCTCTCCTTTTTCCGGAGAAGATTTTGGGGGATTACTATAAGGAGCATTACCCAAGAGGTCGAAGGGGTCGCACTCGAAAGTTTGCATCCGGCAGGTCACCTTGTCCGCAGGAAATCCCATGACGACGGGCTTTATCGGGTGTCGCGTACCCAACTTTTCATCGTTATCTTGCATCGAAATCTCGCATTTTCCCAAACGCTGTGCGAGGCGGTGCGATAAAAACTAAATAGGCAGACGTATCGAAGTGGTCGTAACGAGATTGACTCGAAATCAATTTGGCAGCAATGCCACGTGGGTTCGAATCCCACCGTCTGCGCCAAAGGCAGCACTCTGCGGGGCGCTGTCTTTTATTTTTGCGGCAAACTATGCAAGGGTTGCAAGGTGGGATTCGAACAGCCCGTGCCCGGCGCTTTGCGTCCCGCCGGGCAAAAATGCCCCGGTGGGGCATTTTTAGGGCGCGGGAGAATCCCACCGTCTGCGCCAAGTATCACTACTCAATTCTACATTGGGTAGTGATTTTTTATTGCTAGTTTGCAAAATCCCGTTGCTTTTCTTATAAACATCTCCCCTTTATTTTCAAGTAGTGATTTTCGGGTTCGGTACAAATCATACCAGCAATCGTGGCAAATAGCTATTCACAGAACTACACAAGATTCTTCCCGCAGCTTGGGTACAAATTAACAGCAAAAAAGGCGGCACCCGATTTCTCAGGTGCCGCCGCTGTTCAAATTACCACTTCTTTATGGGCTGTGCCTCCGGCAATGTCAGCGTGTTTGCCATCGTCCGGGCGCTCAGGTTCTTGGACTGCGAATCCAGATGCGCGTAAATGTTGGCTGTGGTGGAAATATCGCTGTGACCCAGCCACTCTTGAATCTGCTTCATCGGCACGCCCTCTTTCAGCAATAGGCTGGCACAGGAGTGCCCTTACGGTATAATTACGACAAACCGGAAAAGCCCCGTATATCAAGGGTTT
>OLNE01002537.1_pt1 | contig 11308 bp, 9 predicted proteins | sample 1672431 | NCBI WGS metagenome assembly OLNE01 (sample SAMEA3136685, study PRJEB25190) | human gut metagenome | reverse complement strand
GTTCTTCCCTTCGCCAAGGCCCGCCTCCGGACGCAGCACCACGTTACCGTCGGCGCCGGCACGCTCCACCGGAACGCCGGCCGGGAGCACACCCTCTTCCAGACCCTTGCAAAAGTCGCGGAACGCGTCATCCCATTCCATTCGATGATCTATGCGCGCCAGCTCGTTTTGCGCGTTCGGCGTGTAAACGCAAACGAACCAATACTCGGGAAACTCGCACGCCACGATGCGCCCCTCGTTATCCAAGTGGGGAAAGCCCAGACCATGAAGCACCTGCAGCGGCTCTTCCTTCGTGAAAACCGCCGTGCCCGAGTAGCCCTTCTTCTCCGCATAGCTCCAAAACTCGCGATATTGCGGCAAATCCAACGTCGCTTGGCCGGCCTGCAGCTTCGTTTCCTGCAGCGCGACCACATCGGCATCGAACTGGCACACGATATCCTCGAAGCCCTTCTTCAAAACAGCGCGCAAGCCGTTCACGTTCCAAGAAATCATCCGCATAGGGAAGCGCCTCCTTCACAGGCAAATTCGTTCCGAAACAGTATAAGAAGCTCGACAATCGCGGGCAAACGCTTGCTCCTCACATGACGATCGAAGCAAAGCGGGGCAGATACCGGCACGCCCCTGAGCGGCCGCGGTGCGAACAAGGGTGCTGGTGAAACGACGATGATTGCGTAAAGCCGTGTTCAGTCAGAGCGGTGCCGGGCGTTCATCCCTGAACATGGACACTTAACGACACGTCCTCTAAGTGTCATCCCTGGAATCGGACATTTAACGACACGTCCCCCTAAATATCCCCTGAATGTCACTAAGTGTCAGCTAGGCGTCAGGTGCGCTATGTTATTTGTGGTAAGGCTCGCCGTGGGATATTTTTTGGGAGCGGTAGAGCTGCTCGAGTAGGACTACGCGCGCTAGGTTGTGGGGGAGCGTGATGGGGCCGAACGATAGGAGCTCGTTTGCGCGCTTGCGCACCTCATCGCTCACGCCGTCGGATCCGCCGATGACGAATGCGAAGTTGCTTTTCCCTTGCAGCATCAGGTTGTCAAGGCGCTTCGACAGCCCCTCGCTCGAACGTTCCTTGCCGTCGATGGCCAGCAGCACCACATGCGTGTCCGCACCAAGCTTCTCGATCTCAGTACAGATGGCTGCGCCCTCCTTATCACGCGCGCCATCCACGCCGCCGGCCTTGCGCGGGTCGATATCCGCAATTTCGCGCACTTGGGTTTTCGCGTACGGCTGCAGGCGCTTCAGATATTCCGCACAGGCATCCACCCAAAAGCGTTCTTTCAGCTTTCCAATCGCCACAACCGTGAACCTCATCCTTGCCCTTTCATAGCGCAACATAATATCGAGCAGAACAACCACTTGCCCATTCCAAGTCAAAACCATGTTAGCAAGGCATACTCCCTAGAACAAAGGTTTGGCCCTCATTCAAAAGAAACATCCACCCTGGCAAACATGCCGGCATTCTCGCAAGAACATATGTGCAACAGTATCTGTACAACACCACGTTCCACCGGTCTTACACAAATATCCCCTCGACATCCATTCCGTATCCCGGTCTTCAAGGCCATCCCGCCTTACTCCACACGCTTTTTGTCCACTTGCCCAAAAAGTTACACGTTCGAAATATTAGGGTGTTTACAAGCCGTTACCCCACTGTTAAAGTTCATGCCACAATTTCATAGCGTCACCCCGTTGATATGTTCTGGATCGCAAGAAACAGGGCAAGCAGGGGCCTCTGGAGAATCCCAACTATGGGTGCCGAAGGGGCAAGGTGAAACGCAGGCCGCAAGACCTAACCGCAAACAGCTTCAATCAAGCTGCAGCGGCGAACCGTTTCGCTGAAACTCTCAGGCAAAAGGACAGAGAAAAGTCAGTGACTTGTCGCAAACGTGAACGAAACTCAAACTCGGCGTTCACCAGCACTTTTCCCTTTCCATAATCCCATACCCCAGAACCCCGCCGCTTTCGCTGAGCTCTCTTTCCGTGCATCCTCAGGGTCTCGCAGAGGTTGTATCGGTTCAGAGTTTTAGATAGGAGTGAGTTGTGGAAGGGTTTTTCGACGCCGTCAACACCGTGATCACCACCATTGACGACTTTGTATGGGGCGTACCGCTGATGGTGCTCATCCTGTTCGGAGGCATCCTGCTGACGGTACGTCTGGGCGGTCTGCAGTTCCGCCAACTGCCGCGAGCATTACGCTACATGGTCAAGAATGAAAAGGGCGGCTCCGGCGAAGTGACCAGCTTCGGCGCACTGTGCACCGCGCTTTCAGCAACCATCGGTACTGGCAACATCGTGGGCGTTGCAACCGCTGTCGTGGTCGGCGGCCCTGGTGCCATGTTCTGGATGTGGTTGGCAGCGCTGTTCGGCATGGCAACGAAGTACTCCGAGGGTCTGCTTGCCGTCAAGTTCCGCAGCATCGACGAGAACACCGGCCACGTGCTGGGCGGCCCGTTCTACTACATCGAGCGCGGCATGGGCAAGCGTCTGCCCAAGATCAGCTGGCGCTGGCTCGCTAAGATCTTCGCCTTCTTCGGCATGTGCGTAGGCCTGTTCGGTATCGGTACTTTCACCCAGGTGAACTCCATTAACACCGCCATCACGAACTTCTTCGATCCTGAAAAGGCCTTCACGATCAGCGTCCTCGGCATGGATTACTCCATCGCCACCGTCATCGGCGGTATCGTGGTTGCCGTGCTGGTCGGCCTGGTAGTCATCGGCGGCATCAAGCGCATCGCCAGCGTCTCCGAGCGTGTCATCCCCGTCATGGTCGTGCTCTACGTGGGCTTCTCCCTGGTCCTGCTGCTGACCAACCTTGACAAGATCCCCGGTGCGTTCGTGGTCATCTTCCGTTCCGCTTTCGGTCTTGACGCTGCTGCCGGCGGCATGCTCGGCGCCATCTTCATCGCCATGCAGAAGGGCATCGCACGCGGTATCTTCTCCAACGAGGCCGGCCTCGGTTCCGCACCTATCGCCGCTGCAGCCGCTCAGACGAAGGAGCCCGTGCGTCAGGGTCTCGTTTCCATGACCGGCACGTTCCTTGACACCATCGTGGTCTGCACCATGACCGGCCTTGCTTTGGTCATGACTGGCGCTTACCAGATCCCCGGCCTTGAGGGCGCTTCCGTCACTACCGCTGCTTTCCAGGCTGGCCTGCCGTTCGTTTCTCCCACCGTCGTGTCGTTCGTGCTCATGGCGTGCCTGGCTCTGTTCGGCTTCACCACCATCCTTGGCTGGGACTACTACGGCGAGCGTTGCCTCGAGTACTTCAGCAACGGCAGCATGAAGGCTGTGAAGGTTTACCGCTGGCTCTACATTGCCGCTGTGTTCATCGGCCCCTACATGACCGTTTCCGCCGTTTGGACCATCGCCGATATCTTCAACGCGTGCATGGCCGTGCCGAACATGATCGCCTTGATCGTTCTCTCCGGTGTGGTCGTCCGTGAGACGAAGGACTTCTTCAAGCGTCTGAACGACGCAGGCGGCAAGGAAGAGGACATGGTTCCGCATAAGAATCATGACGACGTGCCGCCGATCGATTCTCTTACCGATCGCCTGGGCGCCAAAACCGCCCAGGAGGACCGCGCAGCAGCTGCACAAGGTTTCGCCACCGCATAGCAACTGCCTGCCCCTCATGCTGGCCCCGATGTTTCACGTGAAACATCGGGGCCTTATTTGTTTCTGCCAGGATTTCACATGGACTTGCGGCATGACCTTTGAGCAACGCTTTCCTCCTCCCAGCTGAAAAGCATCGTTGTCCGTTGCTAGCAGAGCGCCACAAAGCGCTTCACCATCGAACCGCATGTCGTGATTCTTCCGAACTCTGCAGCACAGCAATGTTTAACTGCTTAATTAACTCGCGTGCATAAAAAAGGCCACCTTCCGGTGGCCTTTCAACATCCTAATGTTTCACGTGAAACATTACTTCACGCCTTCGCGAGCAAGCGCGTCTGCAACCTTACGAGCCGCGGCGGTGATGGTCAGGTCGTTCACATCCACCGTGATGCCGGCGTACTGCTCATACAGCGGAAGACGCTCGTCGTACAGCTCCTTCAGGCTCATACCGATGCCGCCCTTCAAAACGACGCCGCGCTCCTGCAGGTCGCTTAGACGATGCACCAGCTGGTCATAAGAGATCTTGAGATACACAACCGTGCCGATCTCCGCCAAGTGCTTCATAGCCTCATCGGAGTACACGGCGGAACCGCCCGTGGCGATAACGCTGTTCTCCGCATCTATTTTGCTGAGGATCTGGTTCTCAACCTCGATGAAACCCTCGGGGCCGCATGCGTCGATGATCTTCTGCAGCGTCTTGTCGCATTGGTTCTGAATGACGATATCGGCGTCGATAAAATCCTTCGTCATAATCTTCGCCAACACGATACCCAGCGTGGATTTACCCGCACCGGGCATGCCGATAAGAACAACGTTGTTCTTCTCCGCCATGGTAAGCCCTCCTTGATCGGTCGCGTACATTCGAATTGTATCATGCCTGCTCACGCGTGATTACAACGGTAACAAGCTGTTCTTATATGGCCTCCCCAACGGCGTCATCAGGCTGTTTGCGCTTCAACGGAAGGGTCTCACTGATGATGATGGCCACGAAGATCAAGGAGAAGCCGACCAGCAAGCGCAAACTCAGCTGTTCACCGTACAGCAGCACGCTGAACAGCACGCCGAACACCGATTCCAGGCTCAGGAACAACGACGCTTGCGCAGGAGGGATATGCGCCAGCGCCACGTTCTGGATGCCGAACGCCACAATTGAGGCGAAGATCGACAGGAACAGCAGCTGGCCGATGATGTCGGGCGTAAATACCGCGAACCCCGGAAACGTCTCAAAAGCCGCCCCCGACAGCAAGCCCATGCAACCTTCAGCGACAAACTGCACAGCCGTCAGGGCCAGCACGTCATGGAAGCGGGAAAACTTCGAAACCAACACCATGTGCACGGCGAACAAGACCGCGCACAGCAGCGTCATCACCTCGCCAAAGCCCATGGTCATGCCGCCCGACTGAACCGACACCAACCAAATACCCGCCAAAGCGAGCACGGCGGCTCCGATGTTGAACACCGTTGGGCGCCTATGGGCGACGATCCACCACAAGAAGGGGACGATCACGCAATACGTCGCCGTCAGAAACGCATTGATGCCTGGAGTAGTGTGTTCCAAGCCCACGGTTTGCGTCCAGAACGCTAGAAAATCGGCCAAGCCGAGCACCGTGCCAGCCAACACCATCTTGCCGCTGAACGCCTTGCGAACGCGCTTCCACAGGATAGCGGTCAGCACGATGCCCGCGAACAGGAACCGGAACCCCAGCAACCATGCCGGCGGGATAACCGCCACAACGCCCTTCATGGACACGAAGCTATAGCCCCAGATGATGGTTGCCACCACGATGGCGACCTTATACGCCCAAGAGGGCAGTTCCTTCTTCATATAGCCTTCCCTTTGCCTTCTATCCCAACCCGCTACCAGGGGCATAAAGAAACGCCAACCTGCAGCCGCATAAGGCAGCGCAGATCGGCGTTTCACCTTCTCGACGACTAGCGAGCTCCGCCGCCACCGCCGCCGAAACCCCCACCGCCGCCGCTGGAGAATCCGCCACCGCTGCCGCTTGATTCAGCCTGTATGGCCTCGTTAGCGGTCTTCACAGCCTGGTTGAACGACGAGGAAAGGAAGCTTCCCACATCGGGCATCCCGGCATTCGCACCGCTCTCGTAGGAGGTATACCAACCCCACCAGGGCACGTAGGTATCTCCATACGTCTGGTCGACCGTGAACAGCTGAGGCTGCGTCTTGCGAAGCTGCTCGATAGCCTGCTTCGCAACGCCGAACAGGTACGCATACACCATGAACTCGCCCCACACCTTCACGTCGGTGGGCGGACGCTCCTCAAGCGAGCTGAAGTCGCGCAGCCAATTGCGCAACGCCTTGCAGTGCGCAACCAGGTTGTTGCCGTCGATGCTGCGTCGCGTCATGTTGTTGCCAATGAAAGCCAGCGCCAAAACGGTCGGGACGGCGCACATCATCGGCATCATGTTGTCGGACATGAACCAAATCACCATAGCGATCACGAACAACGCCACGGCGATCGCCCACGTCCAACCACGCAGGGTATTGCCCTTCTCCTCGAAGAAGCCGTGTTTATCCGTCTCCGCGGTCAGCACGCCTTGCCAATCCTTCACCGCGTCTACCAGCTGCTCCGAATGGTCCTCGCCATACTTCTTGATGCTGCCGAACCATAGCGAGTTCTGACCTGACGCCACCTTGTCGAACAGCAGCTTGAACGTTGCCTTGTCAATCGGATCGCTCACGGCATCAGCTTCCACCAGCTTCGTGATATAGAAGTCGTTCACAGTCTTCGTGCCGCCATGCTTCTTCGGCACCATGTACGAACCGGAATCGATGCGCACGGCGCCCGTCTGCGCCAGGTGCATGATCGTTGCCGTAAGGTCGTCGGTGCTTTCCTTGTTCCAACGCCACAGGCGGCCGATAACGGCCGGGTGCACGCCCTGACGCGGCACATCGCGCCAATACTGCTCCGTGAAGTCCGGCTTGTGCTCTTTGCCGTGGCGGAAGAACATGACGATAGCCCAAACCAACGCCGCAACGCACACCGCCACGCATGCTGCGGAGAATGCCAGCGACATCATGCGCTTGCTGTTCGCGGTATCCGCCCAAGCTTTCTCCTCTTTCAGGACCGCGTCCAGGCGCTGCTCGCCGGCATGCAGGCGCTGCGTGCTCAGCGACACGTTCGTCAGCCACTTGGAGGGGATACACACACGCATCTCGACATATTCGCCAGATTCCACGCGAGGAACCGTGCAGGTGACAGACCCATCGGCGTTAACGGAAACACTGCCGCTGAGCGGGCCATGGCCCCACGCACGCACGTTCTCGCCGGGATCGACCGCAACACCCTGGGGAAGGGGAAGCTGCAGCGTAGCCGTCACGTTCTCGGAAGGAGCTGCCCAGGCGGAGCCAAGATACTGCCAGTACACCTCAGAGACATCGTCGTAGACCTGAGCCATGTTGGTGATAGTGTAGTCGAGCTCCACGACCACACGCTTGGGTTGGGACCCGAAGAATACATATACGGTGTTCTTCGGGCTATCGACGGAATACGAATCCTTTCCCGGGCCACCTTCCTCGCGCCATTTCAGCTCGAACGGAACCTCGGGCATCGCCGACATGGACCCTTCGGTATCGTTTGACCCGTCGACGCTCATCATACGAACGCCGTTCACGGTGAACTCCGCGTTCGTGGGCAGCAGATTCAGCGTCCACCATACGGCGGAGAACGAACCGTCGAAATCAAACGTACGCTGCTCAACCACGTGAAGCGTGCCGTCGGTTTCCAGCTGGGCTTGGATATCCACTTGCGGCATGGTGTACGACTTTGCGTAGGCTTTGCACGGCAAAACCGCCAGCGCACAAGCGCAAGTAACAACCACTACAGCGACCGCAACCAACCATGCGGCGCGGCAACGCGCGCCATCCCGCTGGCTGCCTGGGAAATGAGGTGTCCTTGTGTATTGCATCGAGAATGCTCCTTGCAAGTTTTCGACAGTCAAGGTATTATATCTACCCGCACCTATTATAGCGTGGAGAAGTGACCGAGAGGCCGAAGGTGCTCGCCTGCTAAGTGAGTATGCCCCACAAGGGCATCTAGGGTTCGAATCCCTACTTCTCCGCCACCGGATACTTATGCGAACCCCCATCAGGGTCATCCTGGTGGGGGTCGTTTTTTGCATCCTAATATTACCTGTATCGATGCCAACTCCTGCAACCAGTTCGTTGTCACGACTCCCTAAACTTCGCAGGCGGTCTTGAGCAATGTAGGGAATTCAGACAAGAACGCCTATAAAGGGCACCTTACCGTAAGCAACCACTTCAACGGCATGCTCTTTGAAAGATGCTCTCCCGCTCTTTCGAAAACCGTTTTCCCAACGCCTTCCCGCGCCATAAAAAAGGCGCCCAATTTCGGACGCCTTCGCGATCTATCTTCTTCCCCAGGGCCAGCGGCGCAAACGCTTCGCCTTCATCGGCTTCATCCGATACGAGGGGTTGTGCTTCAGGAACACGGCACGGCATATCCGCGTGATCCCCAGCGCCACCAACACCGTAACCATGAACGAAAGCGTTAAATCCAGCACATCGCCGTTGCTCTCCGACAGTGCATACAAGCTTGCCAAGCCGAAGAATGCGGCCAGCGCCACGTTCAGCACGGTGAAGGCCTTGATCAGAATCTCCTTCGCCCGTGCCGGCGAGTAGCGCCATGCCGCCACCACGTACACCACGCCGGCCACGAAAGCCAGCAATAGCAGCAACGGTATGATGCGCGTCAGCCTCGCAACCATGCTAGAACGTCACCTTCGGAGCGGCGGAGGCACCCTCTTCAGCGGTAAAGCTCGGGCGCTCCTTGAATCCCATCACACCCGCAAAGAGCACGGCGGGAAACGTCTGGATGGCGGTGTTGTACTTCATCACCGTATCGTTGAAGCTCTGACGCATGTAGCTGATCTTGTCTTCGGTATTCGACAGCTCGGCTTGCAATTGCTGGAAGTTGGCGTTCGCCTTCAAGTCGGGATAGGCTTCGGCCACCGCGAACAAGCTTTTGAGGGTCTCGGTAAGATGGTTGTTGGCTCCCATGCGGCCCTCGGGAGTGCTTGCGCTCGCCACAGCCGCGCGAGCCTGCGTCACAGCGTCCAACGTAGCGCTCTCGTGCTGAGCGTAACCCTTCACGGTTTCCACCACGTTCGGGATAAGGCCCAAACGCCTCTGAAGCTGCACATCGATCTGCGCCCAAGCGTTGTCCACCATGTTGCGAAGCTTCACCAGCTTGTTATAGAGCGCGATGATGAATACGATGAGCACTACCGCTATCGTGACAAGGATGATTACCGCCGTCATGGCCTCCTCCTTCTACCGGTTGCCTGCATTACGCGACCTCGAAGATCGCGCTTCTCTACAAATCGCAGTCCGAGTCCCTTGCAAGGTCGAAGCCTCTCAAGACTAGGTGCCCCACCTTGGGTACAGCATAAACGACATCGCCACGCTGGAATCCCCTACGCTGCAAGGTTTGTCTAGCAATTCGTGGTAAGCGTCGCCTTGAAGGGACCGAACGTAGTGGTGCGGGCCCACCATCCCTTGGCCTGCGCGTCGGTTGCCACCTTTGCCGCCGATGCGAAGGAATCGCATACCGCGAACACCGCGGCGCCGCTGCCGGACATCATGGCATTGCATACGCCCGGCTGCTCCTGCAGCCATTCGCGCACGGTGCGGATTCCCGGATTCAGCTGCTCGCTGGCCTTCGCCATATTGTTCAGCAACGGCACGCTCATCGCATACTCCGCCGACTCCGCAGCTTCAGCATCCTTTGCCGAGATAGGCTGGGGGTCTTCGTCGAGCTTCTTGTACGACTCGGCGGTGGAAACGCCGCCTTCGGGCTTCACCAGCACCAGGAAATCATTCATCGGCTTGAGCATGCGAACCAGATTCTCCCCGATACCGTCGTAAAGAGCGCACCCGCCTTGCAAGAAGAAGACCACGTCGGCGCCCAGCTGGGCGGCAACCTCTTTGATTCGCGGATCGAGAACGCTTTCGCCCCACAAAACCGCCGAACCCAACAGCGCCGCCGCCGCATCTGACGAACCGCCGCCCAAGCCTGCTTGGACAGGGATGCGCTTCTCAAGATGCACGCGCATCGTTTCCTCTTCGCCCAGCGTGCGACCGAACGCCTCCGCCAACTTCAAGATGGCCTTCACCACGATGTTGTCCTGCGGGTCGACATCCAGGGGGGCCAGTCCCTCGAAGCTGCGCGTGGTCAGCTTCACCGCTTCGCCGGTGCCTGGGATGATCTTCATGCGCAGCACGTCGTGCAGCATCAGCGCATGCATCGTCGTGGACACTTCATGGTATCCATCATCGCGCACGCCCTTGACGTTCAAGTACAGGTTCACCTTCGCCGGGGCAACCAGCTTGAGCGAGCCCATGCCTGCGAACTCGCGCGCTTCCACGTCCTGGGCAACGCGGGCTATGTCGAGCATGTCCACAGACCCCTCCAATGTTTCACGTGAAACATTTTGTTTATCGTCTTGCTGCATCACTGCTGCTCCGTTCGTTTCTTTCGACGCGCCTTGAAGAAATCCCGCAATATGGTTGCGCATTCTTCGGACAGTACGCCGGCCTTTACATCGAATGTATGATTGAGGCGCTTATCCTCGTGAATGGAATACAGCGTACCCAATGCGCCCGCTTTCGGGTCGGGCGCACCGAACACGCAGCGGTCGACCCGAGCCTGGTGCATAAGCCCGGCGCACATGATGCACGGTTCCAACGTCACGTACACCGTGCAGCCCGTAAGCCTCCACACGCCGAGCTCGGCGGCAGCCGCCTTCATGGCAACGAACTCCGCATGCCCTGCGGGATCTTGCTGCGTCTCGCGGATGTTGCATGCCCGCGCGATCACGCGAGGCTCTGCGAGGGGTCGGCGCGTTGCTTTGTCGATAGGGCGGTACACAACAACGGCGCCGATGGGGACCTCTCCCATAGCCGCCGCACGTTGCGCCTCCTCAAGCGCTATGCGCATGTATTCTTCGTCATTCATAAGCATCATTATATGGTATCCTACCAACCTATATGGAGGAATGGCCGAGTGGTTGAAGGCGGCAGTCTTGAAAACTGTTGAGCCGTAAGGTTCCGTGGGTTCGAATCCTACTTCCTCCGCCAGAATGCTATCGCCCGGGTCGCCGGGCGTTTTCTTTTTCTGAAACCAAACCAACGCCAGCTACCCATTTGAAAAGCAGCTTAGTTTTATGTAACCTTCAACCCTTCCGCCACTTACTCGTCCTAAAACAGCGCAAAAGCGCCCGGATGCGATCCGAGCGCTTTAACAGGGTTTTGCGTTGTGTTGGGCTTAGCGCTCGTCCATAGGGATATACGCACGCTTCTTGCTGTAGATCGACTTGTACGCGGGACGGATGATGCGCTTGCCCGAGACGATTTCCTCGAAGCGATGCGCAGCCCAACCCGACATGCGAGCGCAGGCGAACAGCGGGGTGAACAGATCCTCCGGAATGCCCAGCATGGAGTACACGAAGCCAGAGTACATGTCCACGTTCGCGCACATGTCCTTTCTCGTGCCTTTCTCATTGAGGATCACCTCGGGTGCCAGGCGCTCAATCTTCTCGAGCAAACGGAATTCGGCTTCGAATTCCGTGCCTATGGCCAGCTTCTCGGCAAAGCGTTTGCAGATGACGGCGCGAGGGTCGGACAGCGTGTACACCGCATGGCCCATAC
>OLNE01002532.1_pt1 | contig 11325 bp, 23 predicted proteins | sample 1672431 | NCBI WGS metagenome assembly OLNE01 (sample SAMEA3136685, study PRJEB25190) | human gut metagenome | reverse complement strand
GCTTAATGATACTGGGGTAATTTCTGAAGCATAGTCATTGTAGAAAGTTATTACTAATATAAATAGTAGTATATCTTCTAATAAGTCATCTATTACTTCTATATAGAGTAATATTTCTACTATGAAATCTAATATAACAAAAGCTACTGTATATTATATAAAGTATTCCGCGTTGCTTAGAAATAATATGACACATACTGATTTTTATAATTTGTATAGTGCTGTTAATTCTGGTAGAATCGTTTATATAGATTATGAGTCTAATTATACAAAGGAACCATGTTCTGCTGCAATAAGAAATGCTAATAGTCATTATATTGTTTCGGTAGTAGAAAAACGCGAAATATATACTGGTACTGGAAAAGAACTGCGAGAAAATACTTATACCATAGATGGAGGAACTGATTTATATGGTAGTACTAATGCTTCTATTACTAGAGATTATAAAACTTTTACATTAGTTACTAATGGTAATGGTAAATAGTATTTAGATAATACAGGAAGATATTCTACTCCCCCAGAGTTTAAATATCAAATATTAACACAAAGTTAGTATGATGGATTATCCAGTAAGGATGTTAATACTATATATTTTATAAAAGAAAGTTAATATGGGATTATATATAGGAAATACAAGAATATAGGAAGTTAAATTAGGTAATTAGACCATTTCTGCTATTTATGCTGGAACAAATAAAATATTTCCCGATGAATATGTTTTATCTTCATACACTTTTACAGTAAATGAAACTTATGTTTCGTTAAATAATAGTGGTGGGGGATATAGAATATACGTTACAAGTAATAGAACTAATACGGAAGGGGTTCAAAGTTATGTTGAGTATGAAATTAAATCACACCCTTCAGAAGTAGAAGTGTTTAAGTATGATGATTCCTTCTCATTAAAAACTACGGCTGCTAGTTTAAGTTCAAATAATGTTATATTACGATAGAAATATTCAAATAAAGAAATATCCATATATGTTACAGTAGTAGAATAGCAGAAAGGATATATAGATTATGAACAATTAACGGAAGACGGAGTATATTTATTAAGAGGGGACTTTAAAGCTATAAAACCATCAGATTTTCTAGTAAATGAATATAATATAGAGGCAATATCTGCAATATTGATTAAGGATTACAGAGGTAGTTTTATGTTAAGTAAGTGGTCTTTTAATAGGTGGTACGATAAAATGTAGTATGCACTAGATACTGCGTATTATCATTATCCCGATATTGAACTACCTAATTTACAAGCATACTCAACAGAAGAATCAGCATATACTGATTCAGATATGCATAAAAATTACTATGAATTAAATAAATATAATTGGTTTAAAAATAATGCACCTTCATTTGCGCAACGTAATACCTTATGTATGAATAATTATTGTGCTACAGGATTAATACCAGCTGGTAAGCAAGTAGAAATATTGCTATATTGGTATAATGATATAAAATATATATTCGATACATGGTTACCAGATGATTGTCCAAATATAAATTAGAAAGTATGGTCATCTACGTTGCATACAAATATAGTTTATGAAGGCACATAGAATGGAAATCCTATTTATTATAGATATTTAGCTGCATGGGGGATTAATCTATAGACTAAATAGATATATAAGACGGACAGACTAGATAAATTACCTTATATAGACGTATATGATATAAATGATTTTTAGAGCACATTATGAAATCTATATTTTATGAGATCTTTTATTCATAAATTTACAATACAGTAAAACTACTGTATAATATAGATAGTTATATTATTTTATTTTAAAGGCATTTACTTGGTATACTTGTGCTAAGTGAATGCCTTTTTATTTTATATCTACATTTTTTCTTAACAGTTTATTATTTTATAGATTTTAACATTTATTAACAATAAAACTTTGGTAAGACTTGTGTGATTCACTACCTTTGCATAGTAAGAAAAAATAAAAGCGCGCTTTATTAGATGGTATAAAATTAAACACAAACACAAACAATTATGGCTAAGATTAAAATCCAAATTAACTTTAAAAATTAAAATTTATGATAGGACTGATTTATACTTTTAAAAATAAGGAAAACGGTAAGGAATATATAGGACAAACAATACAACCTATAGAAGTACGTGATTATGCACACTACTATGAAGCTTTTAACCAAAATAAAGAAGGAAAGTTTAATAATGCCCTTCGTAAGTACGGTAAAGGTGGTTTTATTAGGGGCATACTACATACAGTAGAAGAAAATGACCCAAAAATTCTAATTGACAAATTAAATGAGTTAGAAGATTTAGAAATAACTAAAAGAGACACTATAAAGAATGGATATAATTCTATAAGAGGTGGAAGAAACTACGTTAAAACCTGTGGAAAAACTATATCTGAGAGTAAGTTTAATGGGGTATATAAAAATTCCAACATTATAGAGTAGTATACAAAGGATGGCATTTTAGTAGGAACTTATAATAGTGCTATGCAAGCAGAAAGAGCTGTAAATGGTGATAATGGTCATATATTAGCTGTATGTAGAGGTAAACGTAAAACACATAAAGGATTTATTTGGAAGTTTGGTCATGTAAAATCGGGTGAATTGCTGGGAAGTCTTACACAAGAAGATAATCAGCAGCCAAGCTCTTTGAATGACATAGAAGTAAAAGAGAAGGTTCAACGACTAACAGTTGAGGAGTCAAACCAATAATATTGACACGAGTGCCCGACAATTCTATTTTGAATTGAAGATATAGTCTGAACTGCACATATACATAAAAGTGTAGAATTAAAGGATAAAGAACCTTTAAGGTAACATATTGGAATTTTTAACTATGCAAGAAGCCGATAGCAAATACGGCTCAAAATGTAAAGCAAATGCTGGACTCGTTTTAGGAATTATTGGAACAGCTCTTGGAGCTATGAATAACTCTGGATGTGGCAATGGCATTTTAGGTAACTTATTTGGAGGAAATTGTCAGCAAAATAGACTAGACAATGAAATTCAATTTTTAACTAATCAATTATGGGCTGGAAGATTACAAGACTAGGATGAAAAATGTAAGATGTATATTGACTTAATTACTAGAGACAATGTACAAAATCTAACTGCTGCTCAAGAATTTACTAAAGTTAGAGAACAAGACATTAAAGAAAAGACTGATTTGTTTGAAAGACTTAATACTAGATTGGTAGAACTTGAAAAGAAAGATGCTGCTAATTCTGCTGCTCTTCCTTTAATGTTTGAATTAGCTACAGTTAAAGCTAATAAATATACTGATGACTGCTGCTGCAAAGCTGAAAAGAATCTGTTAATGGTTGATGCCAACTTACAAAGACAGCTTGACCATAAGATTGATGGACAGTTGAAATACTCTTACAGCAACTTATGTGCTCCTGTACCTGACATTAGTCCTTTATATTGTTCTCCATTTACTGTAAATGGTAGTGGAACTACTTATACTGGTCTTAACTGTAATACTTGTGGATGCGGAGTACAATAATTTGAGGAGGTGAATTATGGCTTGTAAATTTAAATCTATAACTAATAGTATTGCACAAACATTAACCACCAATTCTATAATAAGTTTGGGTTAGGTTTCACCATGTAATACTGGTGGTCAAACTTTAACTATTACTTGTTCTGGAATTTATTACATTGATGTGCAAGTTATAGCAACCCCAACAGCTAGTTCTACTGCAACATTAGCTATTGAAGTAAATGGGGTTCCAATGACTTCTTCAAGTATTTTTACTCCAGCAACTGCGGTTGAACAAATCTTTGAAGTTAGAGGTATTTTTAGATTAACAAAGGGAGATATTATTACTATAGTTAATACTGGTGCAGCTACTTTAACTTTAGCAGCACCTACTCCAACAAATAGTTATAATGTTAGTACAATTATAAATAGATTATCATAATAGGTTAGAAATTACAGATAAGGAGGGGACTTTTAGTTTCCTCCTTTTTATTTTTAAACATGGCAAATTTTGGAGGAAACGTACCTTTTGGAGGTTCATTAAACGATTTACAAAACTCTTGGATGCAACAATATATGAATGCATAGTATATGCAGAATGCTAAGAGTAATATTTTAGATGAAATTAATAAAGAAGTTAGCTCTTTAAGTACAGATGAACAAAACTTACTAAGTCAATTACAAGAATATTAGATGGCAAAACAAGCATATGAAGCTGGATTTATGTCTTTTATAGGACTAAAGTTTAGTCAGGAATATGTACAATCTCCTGATGGCAAAATTGCAGCGGATAATCTTTTATCTGTTATTAAAAAGAGTAAAACTCAGATACATTCATAGATGAAAGCTAAAGAGGAAAAGGTTAATACATTATTAGAATTAATGGAAAGTGACCCAGAAATGAAAAAAAGATTTGATGAATTAATGATTAATAAAATGAGTAATAAACAATGAGTGACAAAGAATTAATATTTTAGGCAGCTGATACATATATAAAGAAATTAGTTAATAGTTTATTTAAAATAAATTCTGTAGGTGTAGATGCACTTATTACTTATGTAACTAATAATATGTATGATAGATATGAAATGTATTTAGATTTCTTTACCGATAAGAATGGAAATATAAATATAACTCTTCTTAATAATGCAATCAAGGATATTTTGAAAAATCGTTTTGATAATAAGTATATTTTTAATATTTTTGGGAAGTCAATTAAATTTACACAGGATGATGTGGATGAGTTCGAGAAAATATTTAAAAACTTAAAATCAAATGGATAATGTAAGAATTGAATAGTTATTAGGTAATAAAAAAGTAATTGTAGGTACTAAGTATAATGACTTGGTACTAGAGACTCTTGGTAAGGTTTATATAAAGTCTGGCAATAACTTTAAGTTACTTACGGAGTTAATTGAAACTTTAGGTAAGAGTAATACTAAAAATATATTAATTGTTTCAAGTATTACAGAGATGAAAGATATGAAATACCCTGGAGATGGGTATTTTGTTTTCTCATCTTTAAATAAAGCCTTATACATCTCCTATGATAATAGATATATTAAGTTAATAGAAATTGATGAAGAGGAAAAACCAGATTATGTAAAGAAATCTGGGGATACTATGACAGGACCTTTAGAGATTGATACCACTTCAGCCCCTCTTATAGTAGCTTCTTCTGAATTAATTAAAAATCTTAATTCTGAATAGGTAGGAGGGTATAAGGCAGAAGATTTGGCTAAGATAAGAAAAGATGAAATCATATACGGTCTTTGGACATTTAAAAATCCTGGAGTATCTGAAGACCTATGGACATTTAACAAGAATATTGATATTAAAGGAGATATTATCCTTAAAGGAAGTTTAGGTTCTCCTTCTTTTGCATCGGGTTTTGGAGGATATGGATGGAGACTTGATGCCGATACCAATACACTTACTGTTGATTATTTAGTAGTAAGAAAAGCAATGAATGTATATGAACTAGTAGTTAATTAGATTACTGCAACTAATGGTTCTTTATGGGTTTCTAATGCTACTACTATAGAAGAAGTAGAACAACCATTAATAGTTACTGTAAACCAGCTAAATTATTTTGAATAGGACGAATCTAATTCTTAGGTTGGATGGCAAGGTACTGACCTACAAAAAGAACGGTTTAAAGCCTTATTCTTTGAAGGTAATTATTATTTAATAACAGATGATGTTATAGGTGATACATTATCTACCAATGGTGATACTAAAGGTAGAGAAGATTAGTCTCCTCAAGATAATAGTATTGTAAAAGAAACTGCTAGTTTATCTACATCATCTACTATTAATAATACTGAAAAAACATTTGTAAATTACAAGTATCTTATAAGAATAACGGATATTGACGGATTATTAAGCTCTCCAAACTTTTAGGGTAAATCTACATTTCTTAGTGAAAGTTCTTTGAAAAATTTATCAGATTTTATTAAATTTACATACATTAGTAAAAAAGTGTATGATAATACTTATATAGAAACTTTTGATAAAGATTGTGGATTTTATGCTAGAGTGCAGAATACTAAAATTAAAATTAAGAGTTATTATAAGTATTATGCTTTAAAGAAAGAAACTATTCAATCAGCTATAGATGCCTGCGTAGAATATTTTAATAATACTCATAATAAATCTCTTAATTATACAGTTCCTAGCTTCTATATTATAACTTCAAAAGATTATACTTATTTTAAACCTGGAGATGTGATTAGGTGCTAGAAATTTTAGGACAATAATATAAAGTATTATGATGCTGTCGTATTGTCATAGATTGCAGATAAAACTATAATTATATAGAAAGCTGATTCAGTATTTGACCAATATACTGAAGTAGAATATGTAGAGGGAAATAAAGCTTAGTATACTACTACATACAATAACATAGCATATACTAATAGTGAAAAGGCCTATGATGTAAATACTAATTCAGATGTATATTTAAATTAGTATGAAACAGACGAAGAGAGAATAAATAATAGGTTAGCAGAACCAGCTGTAGAAGACGATGTAGTATAGATGGGAAATATTTATGACCCAAAAAGGCAAAATGCAATCTATATCACATCTACTGATGATAAGAGTCCTTACATTGATATTATTGGAGATGTTAATAGACCTGACTATTCTGTTTTATATGAAATTCCAGTCTTTAAAAGAGAATCTTACGTAAATACTACAGTAGATAATGGTTATAGAGGGGTTCGATATAATTATTACTTATTGTCTCCAACTACTGAAAATAGTAGAATACAAAATGTAGTTCCAATATACATAGATGAAAAATTAACCTATTATGGAACTACTACTCCAATGGATAACTCCTTAATAGAACAAGTTAATGGACAAGACCATTATGAATATACTTGTACTACAAAAGTAAGAGTAGGGAAGTTAGATGGTATTACTAATTATATGTTTAAAGATAGACAGCCTTATGGTTATGGTCTTTATGGTGAAAATGTATTCTTAACTGGGGAGTTCTATTTAAATAACGGTTAGTCTGTTGTAGATTTTAGTAAAGATTATATTGACTTATCCGTTAAGACTTTAAATGATGGATTGTTAGCTACTGGAATTAATATTCAAGACAAGACTATTACAATTACCTCAGATAAATTAATCATATAGTCAAATTCAGGAGCTGAAAATATAGGAAGTATTATTAATGGAATTGATTCAGATATAAATAAAGCCCAAAATACCGCTAATTAGGCTCAAAATGCAGCTAGTTAGGCTCAAAATACAGCTAATTCAGCATTATCGACTGCAAACTCTGCTGAATCCAATGCAAAAAATCAAATTGCCGATAAATTAGGTTATGGTAATTTTGATAACATGGTAGAGTAGACTTCAAAAAATGAAAGTACTATAATAAAGGGAGGCTATCTAAATACAAGTCTAATTTAGGCTAAAGCTATAACGGCAGATATGATAAATGCAGATGGAATTACTGCAAATAATGTAGATGTTTCTGGAAAAATTTAGGCAGATGAAGGCACATTAGGTGCTATGACAATTAAGACTGGAAGCATGTATTATGGAATATTTTATAATGGGGACAATACTGAGCTTTCAATGAGACCTGGATGTTTTATGAATATTCCTTATGATGTATTTATTCCATCAGATGAACGACCTCAGTCAAATGTATTATTATACTTAAAAAGAAGAAGAAACAATTATTACGATAGAAGTATTTACGCAGAGGGGATTTCTGAGTTTTATGGAAGAGTTGGCATCGGAAAAGCTCCAAATACTGGATTTAACCAATCCCTTCCAGCTCTTGTTACAGAAGGGTTAGCATGTTATGGGTAGTTCTGCTTACCAATAAAAAGAATAACGTTTTCAGCAGTAATAGATAGTGCGTCAAGTTATATCCTATTAGACTTTTCTTCTGATGAAGGGTATGTGGTACTACCGAGTATAAATCTAACAGATGGGTGGACAATATTTATTAGAAACGTAGGTAACCAAGTAGTTAAAGTGATGGGAACTATGAGAGATGAAACGAATAGTATTATTTAGTCATATTTTTTTAGACCTATAGGAAGATTACAAATACATACATACTATTCAAATGGAGGGTATTGGCTAGTTAACTATTTAAATAATTAAATATGAAATTTACAGAATTAAAATTAATTAATTTAGAAGGAAATGAAGTACAATTAAATTGTGCTAAAGAGTTAGGAAACTATATTTATGGTGAAACTCAAGATTTAGGAGATTTAATTTTAGCATAGAATATCTATAAAGGAGAAGATATTGAAATGACAGATGAGAACATTGAAAAGATTAGAACATTTTTGAAAAAAGGATTTAAAGCTTTTGTGCAAAAAGCATTTGAAGATACATTAAATAAACAATGATAATTTTATTAGACGCAGGTCATGGAGAATCTACTCCAGGTAAAAGAAGTCCAGATGGACGTCTTAGAGAATATAAATATTGTAGAGAGATAGCTAATAAAGTAAAGGAAGAATTAATAAAAAAGGGCTTTCAAGTAGAGTTGGTAGTAACGGATAATACTGATGTACCACTTATGGAGAGGTGTCGTATAGTAAACCAATACTGTGATAAATATGGAAAAACTAATACTGTATTGGTGTCTATTCACTGTAATGCTGCTGGTAATGAGGAAAATTGGATGAATGCTAAAGGTTGGAGTGTATTTATTTCTAACAATAGTTCTAACAAAAGTAAAAAATTAGCAGAATGCCTGTTTAAAGCTGCATAGAATGAAAATTTAACACTAAGGAAATACTCACAAACACAAGTATATTGGAAATAGAATTTGGCTATATGTAGAGAAACATAGTGTCCTGCTGTACTTACAGAAAATCTATTTCAAGATAATAAAGAAGATGTAGACTTTCTATTATCTGAAAAAGGAAAGGAATCTATAACTAGATTACATGTAAACGGAATACTTGATTATATAAAAGCGATTTAGGGGCAATAATAATAAATATTTTGAATTATTTATAATTTTTAATTTTTTATTTTGGAACGCCCAAAAAAATCCTTATTTTTGCAAATAACTTTAAAAGGGAATAATACGATTATGAATTTAGACGAATTAGACATTGACGATGTAGGGTTAGGAGAAGATGGTGCTGAAGGTACTATATTTGATGAAGATACCTATACAAAGCCTTGGATGGGAGATTCTGAACCAGAGGGCGAAGAACAACCAGACAATACACCTTCTAATGAACCTAATGATGATGACGACATCATTGTAGCCCTATTAAAAGATAAAGGAATTAATCCTGCATCAATTAAATTCCAAAATGAATCTGGCGAGATTGAGGAAAAAACATTTGATGAATTAACAAAAGATGAGCAGCTTCAAATTTTAAACTATGATGATTCTCAAGATAATTATGGTCTAGATGATGACGAGGTTAGTCTTATAAATGAATTAAGACAAAGTAATTTGAGTGCAGAAGAATATAAACAATTTATAGCTCGTCAAGCTGTGCAAGAATATCTAGCTAATAATGACCCAGAGACTCAAATTTATGAAGTTGATTCTATACCAGATGATGAATTATATGTTATAGATTTAAAAGCAAAAATCCCAGAACTTACTGATGAAGATGCAGCTTCTGAATTAGAATTAGCTAAACAGAATGAAGCATTATATCAGAAAAAGATTCAGAGTATTCGTAATGAATATAAACAAAAGGAAGACCTTGTTATACAGTAGCAAGAAGAAGAACAAAGACTTGAAGCAGAAAAAGCTGCTCAGGAATTTGAAAATTCTATTATAGCTGCAATAGAAGAAAACGATACTATTGATTTGGGAGAGTCCTCATTAACCTTGTCTGAGGACGATATGAATGAAATTGCTAGTTTTATATTAGATTCAGATGCAGCTGGAGTTAGACATATTGCTAAAGCATTAAATGACCCGAAAACATTAGTTGGAATGGTTTGGTATGCTTTAAAAGGACAAGAGGCATTTAGTCAAATTTCAGAATATTATAAACAAAAGATTACTGAAGCAGCCAAATATAACTATAATAAAGGTTATGAGGATGCTAAAAACGGCAATAAACCAAACGCCGCAAAAACTGTAGTTAGAAAACCAAAAACTACATCTGATAAAAAAGTAGTAAGTATTAACGATTTAGATTAAAATTAAAATTATAAAGTATGATAGTAGCAAATTTCGTAACTAATCGTCCCACTATGGGCGACACTAGAACTTATGAAGATTTCTATAAGTTCTTAGGTACAAAACCAACTAGACTTGGTATAGTTTCAAGACTTTATCCTAATTTAACTGCTTCTTATTTAACAGAATCTCTTAGAAATATCTTCTATATGGATTCTAAGTCAAATAACAAATACAGAAGCATAGATAGTATGTATTTTGAATGGGAAGTTGAAACTAACTATATTAAGAGAGTTGAATTCGCAGATGTTCCAGCAACTACTGGTGAAGGTGGTGCAACCATCATTATGGCTTTTAAAGAAAACTATTACCAGAAGTATGATATTTTCAAGATTGACAAAACTATGTAGCAATGCCAAGTTATCTCAAGACCTACAAGGATTGCAGATAATTATTGGACTGTAGAAGTGAGATTGATTGATAATGACTTTTCAACAATCCTAGACTTATCAGGATGCCAAATTGGAGATACTACTCGTTTCCAATCTAATGCAATGCCTGAAGCACACGAAGAGGGTAAACTTTGTATTTTATATTTTACATTGCTCTCTTCCGTTAAGCAAGCTGCTTAATGAAAAATTAAAAAAATATTTCTAATTGCTGGAAACCTGTAAAATGGCAATCAGCAGCGAAGCCTTAGATAATACAAACTTATAGAGAAGTACTAAGGAACGTTCAACGACTAGTCCGAATGGACGTAGGGGAATAAACCCCGAAATGGAATAAATCTAAAACTTAAATAATATGAAATATATAGTATATCAAACAACTTGTAAAGTAAATAATAAAATATACATTGGAGTACATGGTACTGAAATAGATGAATTTGATGGTTATATAGGTAACGGGGTTAGTATTTATAGACCTGCTACTTATATGAATCCTAAAACTCCTTTTCAATATGCAGTTAAAAAATATGGTGTTAAAAATTTTATCAGAACCACACTCCAAGAATTTGAAAATGAAAAAGACGCATATAAATTAGAAGAATTATTAGTTAATGAGCAATTTTTAAAAAGGGAAGACGTTTATAATTTAGCTTTAGGAGGAAGACTTCCAGATTGTGCTAATCCTCGTAAAAAAGTTTATATGTATGACTTAGATGGAAATTTTGAAAGAGAATTTGATAGTATTAATTCTGCTGGAAGAT
>OLNE01002531.1_pt1 | contig 11330 bp, 10 predicted proteins | sample 1672431 | NCBI WGS metagenome assembly OLNE01 (sample SAMEA3136685, study PRJEB25190) | human gut metagenome | reverse complement strand
CATTAGAATTTAAAATTTATCTATTTTATGAGTCCTTTTTCTTGACGTAGTACCAGGTTTCATGATTTAACACATGAAGAAATTGTACAATTGAATTGTGTTTTTGAACAATATGAACCTGTTTTAGGATCACTTATCGAAAGAAAAAAAGTTTATATAAATGTAAATGGAACCGTGCAAATAGACGATAAAATTTATCATTTGTCTGAACCAAAGATCTGTGATTTTTTAGATGAAATTAAAATAAATTTAGGTAGTGAAAAGACATATCAACCACTCCTATGTGGTGGTGGCAGTAGTCGATATATCTTGCATCTAAAAAGCGGCAAATCAATAGAGCATTCTGGTGATTATGCACTATGTGATGGCACTCCATATGGATGTGAAAGATATACAAAACTAATTGTGGATAATTTACTTAAACAAGTGATTGATTCTTTTTGAGAATTCTAATAAGCTATTATTAAAGGAGAAATTTAAATATGCAATATGGATTTGGAGTAGATATTGGTGGTACTACAATAAAGATTGGATTGTTTTCAGTGGATGGAGATTTGATGGAAAAATGGGAAATTCCAACAAACAAAACAGATAATGGAAAATATATTCTTACTGAAATTGCTGATTTTATTAATCGTACTATTGAAACGAAAGGTATCGAAAAAAGTGATGTGATGGGTGTAGGTTTAGGTGTACCAGGACCAGTAAATAAGAATGGTTTTGTGAGTGTATGTGTGAATTTAGGATGGAATTCATTGAATGTTGAAAAAGAATTCCATGAAATTTCAGGCCTTCCTATTAAAGTAGGCAATGATGCCAATGTTGCAGCTCTTGGTGAAATGTGGCAAGGTGCTGGGAAAGGATATCAAGATGTATTAATGGTTACACTTGGCACTGGTGTTGGTGGCGGTTGTGTTTTAAATGGACAGATCGTTTCCGGAATTCATGGTGCTGGCGGAGAAATCGGACACATGCCTGTAAGGGATGATGAGAAAACTCCATGTAACTGTGGAAATCATGGATGTTTAGAACAATATGTTTCAGCTACTGGAATTGTTACTCAGGCTAAGAAGATGTTAGAGAATGATAAACGTCCTTCTAGTTTACGTGATTATGATTGTTTAGAAGCTAAACACATTTATGACGAGGCTAAAAAAGGGGATGTCATCGCTAACGAATTAGTGGATTCCACTTGTAAAATTCTCGCAAAGGCATTGGCACAAGTCTGTAGTGTGATTGATCCAGAAATCATTGTGATTGGTGGTGGCGTTTCTAAAGCTGGAGATATCCTAACTTCAAGAATCAGTACATTCTTTAAAGAGTATGCATTTCATGCATGTAAAAATACACCAATCGTTTTGGCTAAACTTGAAAATGATGCCGGAATGTATGGTTGTGTAAAATCATTATTTTAATTCTACTAAAAATGCAAGGATTCAGCCTTGCATTTTTTCTATAATAATGGTGAGAATATACGAATAATGCTTAAAAATAAACCTTTCACAATATTCACATGGGTATCTTCTACTTGAATTTTTTTACAATGTTCTAATGTATCAAAAAAGTTTTGTTTCACACCCATGATCTTCTTAGATTTATACAATAAAGTGCCATTTTCAAAGTGTAGGTATAAGGAGCGATAATCTAAGTTGATTGTTCCTACTGTGGCATATGTATCGTCACAAATAAAGACTTTTGAATGTACAAAACCAGGCTCATATTCATAAATTTTAACGCCGCCTTGAATTAATTGTTTATAATATGTAGTTCCCATATCATGTACGATCTGTTTATCGGCAATACCGGGCATGATGATTCTAACATCAACACCTTTTTTAGCGGTATGAATTAATGTATTGATCATTTCTGAATCAATGATGAGGTAGGGGGTCATTATATATACATATTTATTGGCACTATTTAATAAATCCTCATAAACGGATTGTCCCGTCAATTCTTCATCTAACGGAGTCTCTGCATAAGGTGCAATATATCCATCAAACGAAGTTTCATCTACAACATCTTCATTTTTAAAAACAGAATAATCAAAGTCTTCATGACGTAAAGCGTTCCAGTTTGTTAGAAACATTACTAAATAAGACCAAACGGCTTTACCTTTAATACAAATGATATTGTCCATCCAATGACCATGTTTTACTTTCTTATTGATATATTCATCAGCTAAATTCGCGCCACCACTAAAGGCAACTTTACCATCAATAATCAAAATTTTACGATGATCACGATGATTCATAATCGTATTAATGATTGGGGAAATACGATTAAAAGAAACAGCTTTGATTCCTTTTTTCTCTAATTGTTTCGCATAAGAAGCGGGAAGTGTACCTAAAGATCCCATATCATCATACATGATACGTACTTCTACACCTTGTTTTACTTTTTCTTCTAAAATAGAAAGAATCGAATTAAACATAAACCCTTCTTCAATGATGAAATATTCCATAAAAATATAGTTTTCTGCCTTTTTTAGTTCTTCTAACATGACATTAAATCCATTTTCGCAGGGTGCATAATATTCAAAATCCGTATTTCGATAAATAGGGAAGCCCTCTTCATGTAAGAAAGCAAACTGTGAGACATAGTCTGGATTATCGTTACGAATTTCATCAATAATCGATTCATCTTGTATATAGTTGCTAGATGCCTTTTTTTGTTCTTTAATAATATTGCGGAATGTTTTTCCAAACAACAAACTTAATAACATCAATACATACACAAATGTACCAAAGACAGGAAACAACATAATCAGAATAATCCACATAAGATCTGAAGATAGATGTCTACTTGTACGTACGATATTTAATACGATTAAAATGGATAGAATGTGTAAAACAATTTCAATAAAGACAAAAGACGTTGTTAGCCATTTAAATAGATTACAATATAATACAATTTCACCTAATGCGATGATAACTAAAGGAATAATTCTTCCAAGCCATATTTTTAATTTCATAAAAATCCACTCATTTCTAGCATAAAGTAATATACCATTTTCACGAACAATAAAAAAGAGCCAACTATGATTGGGTAGGTCATGCTGGCTCGAAAAAATACATACCGAACAGGCCTAATCAGAAAGGAAAAGAAAAAACCTATCGGCAAAACATAGTATACCACTCGTGTTTTTGATTTAAAAGAAAAAACAATAAAAAATGAAACCCACACTAGGTTTCATAAAACAATTTATAAAAAGAGGAGAGAACTAGTGTATTAGTGTTTTTTTGAGGAGACTAGTTCTCAATCGACTGTTAGATGGAATCACACATGAGATAGTTGGCGTTGATTATGTGTGACGTATTATTATTGTTTGTTGGCTTATAAACATTCATCTAACTGTCGAAATTATACCATGTTTATCTGAAAAATAAATTGACATATGTCATATTTTTGAAAATATTTTCTGAAATATAGACGTTATTCCTTTATATAAGGCAACATCAACTTATTAATTTCTGAAACAGTTTTATTGCGAATTAAAATATCCGTATTCGAAGCTATTGTATATCCATACAATAAATCAATCATACATTAATCTAGATCTTTACCTGACATCACTTCAAACACTGTTGATGTAACGCTTTGACTAGACAGTTGAAGAAAGAACTTTCAAATACATCTTTATGATCGGCTGTTAGATATCGTATTATACACTTATAGTTCGTGTGGGATTGGTTATGGAAGCGTTTAATGTAAATTTTAGAATCAATTCCTGTGTACTTATTTGTTCAATAGAAACGAATTTACCATCACGCTTAAATGTAAGTCCTGCAGTGTTGCTGATGTAAAAAATTAAATGAATTATATAATTTGTACATTAAACTTGTACTTATTAACAAAGTAAAAGACCAATGCGAAAGAAAGGGTTTAAAAATTGCATTGGTCTATATATGCTAGATAAAATTGAGATGAGTTAAATAAAAAGGTTTCTTTATCTAGCATTGCCTAGTATATCACTATGTATTTGTGTTTGCAAACGATATGATTCTGATGAACTACTACACCTGATACGCTATAAAGAGACTTTATGTTTCTTAGTTTTTTGTGCTTTCACAAACAAACGAAGCAAACTTTGGAAGTTCTTAGTTTCATAATGAAGAAACAAGATAATTTCTTAAAAGAAGTTGTTAGTTTCTTAAAGAAGCTGTTAGTTTCATGAAAACAAGAAAAAATTTAAAAATTCGAGATATATTATGGACTAACTTCGCATAATATATCTTATGTTATATTTATAGAATTGAAATAAAGCAAATTTTTAAATTGGTCTGCTTATTTTAATTTGTTTAAGATAACTTGAAATTCAAAAATATGTTTATATTTAAATTTAAACCCTCATTATGAGTTTTATATCACTATTATTTAAACAAATACATATAGTTATACGTTTTTTGATGTTTCACGAAAAATCATAGAGTCTTATTAATTTCCATAATATCGCATTCTCTGATTTGAATCGAAACGCACAAATGTCCATCTTTTTGATTTTCACGGCAAATCAAAAAGTCCACTAATCACGTGTTCTAACGAAATATAAAGATCCTAATGCGACTTCTATAATAATATATGGGACAGCCATTAAATAAGCGGAATACGGATGTAGATCATCAGCAGCATACTGCATATCATTGATTTTTAGTTTGCCAGATTTGATTTCTTCAATCTTCGTTTTATACATATGAACACGATACGGACAGACTACAGCTAATACAATCATGATTAATAATAAGATGCGTCCTGGTTTTTTAAGGAAACTCATTTGTATCACTCCTAAATTTTTTATTAGTATATCACAAACTAACATGTGAAACACTTCACAAATATTTTTTTAATTCTTCCAAACTATTCAACGCATCACGTCTACCTATGTCATAAATTTCTTGTAGATGACTTGGATCTTTTTCAATCATCGCACACGCAATTGGTTTAGAAGGTCGAATCACAAATATCTGTCCTTCCCTTTCAAGCTTATCGATTTTATCTAATGTTTCATTATATACAATATGTCTATTTTCTAAATCGTGTTGTAGATTTGGATATTCCTTAAATGCCTTCTTTATAAGATTTATATATTTCATTGGCTTTTTTCGATAGGTATGATCTCTTGTCAAAACTACAACTGTCTTCTTTGTTCTTTCCAACATCCAATCCACTGGAATCGAATCTGAGACACCACCATCTAATAATTCATATCCATCTAATTTAACAGGCTTTGAAACAATAGGAATCGATGACGATGCACGAATCCACTCAATATCTAGAGCATCTCCATTTTTAATTTCATGATATACAGGTTTTCCCGTACAAATATCTGTACATACAACGGTAAAACGCAATGGATTCTCTTTAAATACCTTTGTATCAAACGGATCCAATATCGTAGGCACGACCCCATACGCAAACTCTTTATTATAAAGATCTCCCGTTTTAATAAAACTCCTTAATCCTGAATATCTTGGATCTCTACAAAAACGCTTGTTGTAGCGCAAAGCTCTTCCAATCTGTTTAGATTTGATGTTGCAGCCAAAGGCAGCGCCTGCAGAAACTCCAACAACCTGGTTAAAATCAATGTGATTTTCCATAAATACATCGATTACACCACTAGTATACATACCTCGAAAGCCTCCGCCTTCAAGAACTAATCCTTTTTCTTCTAACAATATACATCACCACAAAGATTATAAACAATGTGAACCAAAAAGAAAAGGACTTATTCAAGTCCAATCTTAAATGTGTTTGATTTTCCAAATGCCTTCGAATTCATATGAACCACAAAAGGCTTGGTACTCTTATCCGTAAAATCAGGAGCTGCCTTTTCAAAATGGAATTCAATTTCTGTATTTACAGTTTGTTTTTTATCCAAGAAATATAATACATACCCAGTTACATCTGCTTTAAAACTTTGTGTTTTAGGAGCCATACCATTCGTTGTAAAATCATAACTTTTGATTTCATCCATATTTGCGAAATCATACTTGTTACTAAGATCGACACCTTCTAAAGTAGCACTCGGCGTTAAATATGGAACAATGATACGAGAATCCGTTTTATTCTTATAAGTAATCTTAATATTTTTTAATACTGTTTCCCCATTCTCATATACATAACTTGCTTTAGATGCATCTACACCAATCTGAAGTGTATCATCCTCAAAGAAAGTATATTTTGTATTCTTTGAATCGTTAACATTTTTATCACTAGCCTTACGAATATCAAAGGCTTTAAAAGGCAAGAACTGTTTCTTGTTGTTAAAAGAAAGACCCAAGTTTTTTTGATCATTGTTTGGAAATCCAATATATCCATAAATATACGTGTTTTGTCCCTTATTGATGATATAAGAAGGCGTAGACTGATATTTATCAATGACACTAATATCTTTTTCGTTGTCATCTGTTACGGTATAAATTAAATTCTTTGTGTCATACGGCTTTTTACCCTTATTTTCAACACTTGCCAAATAATAGTAGTACGTCGAATTATCTGTATCATTTGTGATGGTTAAAACATCCAACAATTGACAAGAAACATTCTTCTTTAATTCCACATTATTTTCTGGTTTAGAACAACCAAATAAAGATAAAGATAAAACACATACACACAGCATAGATACTATTTTTTTCATGTTATTCTCCTATGGATTGCAGTTTTTACAAGGCGAATACCCCTGAGCGATTAATACATCTCTAGACTCACTTGACTCCAACTTATTTACATCATTCATCAAACGAACACTTGCACAAGTTGGCTTATGAAACTTATGTGTTTTTACATTTAAAACATAAGTAGAAGTATCCTCTGTAACTTTATATTCCTTTATAATATTGTCATTTGAGCGACTTGAATCGCCCGTTTTATAATCAATTGTGATACCTGGCTGTACGTTATAACAAAATACATTAAACGATACACCTTGTCCTTTATCTTCTACAGAATACGCCTCAATCTGTACACCATCCGCAATCAAATTATCACCATCATAAATAGGTGTAACCCGATATAAAACATGATGATTTGTCTTTTCTATATAGTCAGATACTTCATTTTCAAACGGAAGCATACCCTCTACATTTAAATAGCGCGTACCCGTCATTAAGTTTTTACGATTCGCATTCTCACCCGTTAATTGATATCCAATCAAATGACAACGATTATATAAATACTTCCCATCAATTCCCTTATAACGCACTGTATGCCACCCTGCAGGCTTTACAGAACCAATACTTTCTCGCTTTTTTGTTGGCATTAGATCCTTCGACACATTCGCATACGCAACCTGTGGCCGATCTAAAGAATCTAGATTCGAGTACGATTCAAAACTCTTTGTATTCATATCCTTAGAACTAAATACAGGCTCATTATCATGTATTTCTACATAAGGATTGCCACTATATTCAGGTATCTCATCAATCTCATAAGCCGATATAGGCGTTATCAATGTCGATAGAACAATGAACATGGATATAATAAATTTTCTCATACGATTCCTCACATATTTGACATATATAATGTCAATATAACTTATATACTAAAACCATGAAAGGAGTGAGTGATAAAAAACATAGTACTTCATTATCGTTCGAGTCAAAAAATATAATAAACCCCTTATGTACTATGTTTTTAGATGTCTTATGACATCTTTTTTTTATATCTCTAATTTCTTAAATACAGCCTCACGAGCCATCTTTTCAAACTTATCTTCCAATGGCTTTAAATCACTATATTTAAAATTCGGATTTCTTTTTTGTAGTGCTTTTGAAATCACAAAATCAGCCACCTCAGGATTTTTTGGAAGTAAAGGACCATGCAAATAGGTACCTAGAATCTTTCCATCATAGAATCCTTCATAACCTGCATTAAAGCTGTTACCACAACCCTTCACAACTTTTCCTAAAGGATGCGTTACATTTAATGTTTGACCCCCATGATTTTCAAAACCAACGATACGCGTTTTTAAACCATCTAAATTTGCATCAATCACAACATTTCCAATACAACGACTACCAGCTTTTCCCGTATCTGTATAATAATCATAGAACTGTAAACCAGAAATCTTCTCATTGTTGGCCGCAATATAATATTGACCAAACAATTGATAACCACCACAAATCAAAAGCACAAAGGTCTTTTCATCTATGGCCTTCTTTATATTTTCTTTACGCGATAATAAATCTGGAATTAAACTAATTTGTTCCTTATCTGCACCACCACCTAAGAAAATCAAATCATATTCACTTAAATCTTTTTCTTCACCAATACCACAAGTATCCAGTTCAAAAGGAATACCACGATCTAAACAACGCTTCATTAGAACCATCATATTTCCCTTATCCCCATAAAGATCCATGATATCATGATACATCCAAACTACTTTCATAGACCCATCTCCTTCTTGATCGCATTACGCGTAGGAAGTAATGCTGTATATGTCGCAATCGCATATGTCGTACGCTTTGTAGCTAATGCGGCTTTTACGGCAATATCCAAAGTATCGACAACACTTAAAGGACCTTTATAACCACCATAATAGATTCTTAAAGCCATATCATTTGCACGAAGACCCGTACAAATAATTTCCTTTGTACTATCCTTCATAATCTTTTCAAAGAAAGTATCATAGATCCAACTAACGTCCGTACCATCCTGCTCACGATCATTCAATACGATCACAATTGTCTTATCCGAATCATCTTTTTCAATGACCTTCATAACTTCATTGGCTCCTGTAGGATTTTTAACCAAGTTTAAAATACAAGTTTGTTCCTTTGATGTGAATGTTTCATTTCTTCCCGCAGGCTGAGGCGCATGACTAAATACAGACTTAACACAATCTTGTGAAATACCATAATTTTTTGCGACATTCAATACAACGGCACAATTGTACATAGAATACATTCCTTCATATGGAGATTTATAATGTATTCCATCACTCGAAAATGTTTCTTTATCCAAATCAATATCTTTTAAACAAATGTCCATTTCCGGCGTTTGAAAATCACACTTTGAACAATGGAATTTACCAATATGTGAATATTGATAATAACTGTATTCAAGTCTTGCCCCACACTTAGGACAAAATTTTCCTTCACTTGCCTCTTTTGTCGTTGTAACCGAATACTTGTTCTCATCCATTCCAAAACAGGAGAATGAAGCGTTTTTCGCTACTAAATTGAGTCGTACGACATTGGGATCATTCGCATTTAAAATCATTCGACCCCTATATGCAGGCAATACCTTTTCAATCGAATCAATCAACTGTTCCATTTCACGAGCACGATCTAATTGATCACGAAAGAAATTATTGACTACAAAATCTGTAACCGGAATAAATGGAAGAATATGTCTTACATTCAATTCATCGCATTCTAGCACAACCGCATTGGCTTTGATTTCACCATTTAGTTTTGCGTGAGTCAACAACGTAGTGACAATCCCTGCCTTCAAGTTATCTCCCTTACGATTGGAAATCACGTTATATCCAGCCTTTTCAAACAAGTCTGTAATCATATTGGCTGTACTCGTCTTTCCATTTGTACCCGTAACCAAAATGACAGGACCATTAAATTTTAATTTCGATAATATATTCGCATCGACTTTACAGCCAATCGACCCAGGCATCGATCCACCCCTACCAATTAGGTGTAGCACCCAAGCACTAAGCTTTGTAGATAATATAGATAAAGTTTTCATAACTACTCCTTTTCCATACTCCCTTATTATACAACAATTGAAGTTGAATTTAAAAATTGAAACACATATAATATTGATGTTAGGAAAAAACTAACTAGAATAGGTGGAACAAATGAACGAATATTACCAATCTCCTCTTTCACAGAGATATGCATCTAAGGAAATGCAGGCATTATTTTCAAACGACAAAAAATTTACGACATGGAGAAGACTTTGGATTGCTCTTGCGGAGTCAGAAAAAGAACTTGGATTAGACATTACCGAAGAACAAATCGAAGAATTGAAAGCACACGCTTTAGATATCAACTACGATGTCGCAAAAGCCAGAGAAAAAGAAGTACGTCATGATGTTATGTCACACGTATATGCGTATGGAGTACAATGTCCAAAAGCTAAGGGAATCATTCACTTAGGAGCTACTAGCTGCTACGTTGGTGATAATACAGATTTAATTATCATGCACGAAGCTTTAGAGCTTGTACAAAAGAAAATCGTCAATGTATTAGAAAAATTAGAAGAATTCGCATTAAAATACAAAAATATGCCATGTCTTGCGTTTACTCACTTCCAGCCAGCTCAGCCAACCACTGTAGGTAAAAGAGCTAGCTTGTGGGCACAAGACTTATATATGGACTACATTGAAATCCAACATTTATTAGACAATAAAAAATTATTAGGATGCAAAGGTACAACAGGTACACAGGCAAGCTTTATGGAATTGTTTGAAGGAGATACAGACAAAGTTAAAGCTTTAGACAAAAAGATTTGTGAAAAATTAGGTTACGACCAATATTTCGCAGTCAGCGGACAAACATATACTCGTAAATATGATACACAAGTATTACAAGTTTTAGTTCAAATTGCACAAAGCGCACACAAATTCAGTAATGATATTCGTTTATTACAACATATGAAAGAAATCGAAGAACCATTTGAAAAATCACAAATCGGTTCAAGCGCAATGGCCTACAAACGTAACCCAATGCGTTCTGAAAGAATGGCAGCACTAGCTAACTACATCATTGCCGATTCCATCAATCCTGCAATTACGGCAAGTACACAATGGTTTGAAAGAACATTGGATGATTCCGCAAACAAACGTATTTCGGTTGCCGAAGCCTTCTTAGCTACGGATGGATTATTAGATCTTTACTTAAATGTAAGTGATGGTTTAGTTGTATATCCAAAAGTTGTAGAAGCTAACTTATTAAAAGAACTACCATTCATGGCTACAGAAAATATTATGATGGACGCTGTTAAAGCCGGTGGAGACCGCCAAGAATTACACGAATTGATTCGTCAACACTCAATGGCAGCCGGTCGTGTAGTTAAAGAAGAAGGTAAACCTAACGATTTGATCGACCGTATTGCACAAGATCCAAAATTTGGAATGACAAAAGAACAAATTCTTTCCATCATGAAACCAGAAAACTTCGTTGGACGTTCTGTTCAACAAACAGAAGAATTCTTCAAAGACTTCATTGATCCAATTCTAGCTAAAGAAAGAGATGCATTAGGAATGCATGCCGCAATTAACGTATAAAAAATGAGAGCTCAAGTTGAGCTCTTTTTTAGAATATATAAAAATAGATAGGGATAAATCAACCTTTAAAAGTCATAGGGATTTT
>OLNE01002526.1_pt1 | contig 11338 bp, 10 predicted proteins | sample 1672431 | NCBI WGS metagenome assembly OLNE01 (sample SAMEA3136685, study PRJEB25190) | human gut metagenome | reverse complement strand
GAGATGCCAAATCGTTAATCGCTACAACTTCAAAGTTCTCCAGTTCCATAGCTTTACGGAAAGCCAGTCGGCCGATTCGGCCAAATCCATTAATTGCTAATCGAATCATAGTGTCATCCCTTTTTAATGTAAACTATCCAAGCAATATGAATCAAATATTAAATTGTCTTATTCAAACGGGAAGGTAATGTCAATTCCGAATTCGTCCCGAACTTCGATGAATTCCTTCTGAACCGCTTCGCTCATCGGAACACCCTTGTCCGCACGGTATTCCTTCATAATCCATTCCTTCTCGCCCGCCGTATAGATGCGATCCTCGCCCGGTGCCTTCTGAGAATTTCTCAGTGCCCGAAGGATATCTCCGCAGGTCTTCTCAAAGGCTTCCCGACCCATGAATGCTTCCGGATCGATTACCACGAAGAAGTGTCCCAGATGATATGGCTTCAATCCGCCGTTTTCGTCATAGCAGGTCAGGCTCTTCAGGAAATTACCCTGTGCCAGCGCCGCCGACAGGATTTCAATGGCTGCTGCGTAGCTGTAGCCCTTATATCCGGCCATCTCCTCGCCGATGCCGCCCAAAGGTGCCAGTGCCGCATCTCCGGTGGTCAATGCCTTCAGAATGTAAGAAGTATCGGTCAGTGCGGAACCGTCTCTTCCGATAACCATGCCCGCCGGTGTATCCTTTCCGATGTGCTCGTAGTATTCCAGCTTGCCTCTCTGAGTGATGGAGGTTGCCGCATCGATCAGAAACGGATACTTCTCATCGCTGGGGAGACCGATGGTCAGCGGGTTGGTACCCATCATGTTCTCCACGCCGAACGTCGGTGCGATGGACGGACGCGCATTGGTACCGGTGATACCGATCATGCCCTGATCCGTCGCCATGGAAGCCCAATATCCGGCGATTCCGTAGTGAGAAGAATTGCGGACAGCCACGCAAGCGGTTCCGTACTTCTTCGCCTTCTCGATGGCCATATCCATAGCCTGCTTGCTGGCCACCATTCCCATTCCGTCATTGGCATCCAGCACGGCGGTGGTCGGAGATTCTCTCAGAATATCAATCTTCGTCACCGGATTCAGAATTCCCTTCTTAATGCGGTCCACATAAATCGGCTTGAATCGATTCACTCCGTGGCTCTCAATTCCCCGGCGATCGCTCTCCATCAGGACATCGGCACAGATTTTCGCATCCTCTTCCGGCACGCCCAGCTTCATGAAAGCCTGCGTCATAAAAGAACCTGCCATGTCCCAAGACATATACGGTCTTGTCTCAGTTATCATACATTCCTCCTTTTATTCTCTCGTCCATCCCGGATAATCCCCCCGGTCCGTGACTATTTGATATCCAATATATTTCATCCGATTCTCCAGGCAGGCGTGACATTCCGCTGCCTCCTCCCCGGTACAGATCTTTCCGTCGTACAGAAGGTACTTTCCCCGCACCTCCTTCGGCGAAAGGCTGGGCATGATGACATTCGCTCCGGCTTCCACGCCCAGCTCGCGCCCCCTTGGGTCAATGGTTCCAAGCGCCGTGGTGGCGGGTAAAAGCACGTTCGGAAACATCAGACGAAGTATGCTCAAGCAGTACAATGTCATCTCCAGGGTTCCGTCCGGACAATCCCGAAACGGCGTGTCCTGATGATGGATGAACGGCCCGATACCGATCATGTGCGGCTTCAGCTCCGCCAGATACAGAAAATCCTGCGCCAGATGTTCCACCGTCTGTCCCGGCGCGCCCACCATGAATCCGGCTCCCACCTGGAACCCGATATCCTTCAAGTCCCGCAAGCACCGCATCCGGTTGGCCAGCGTCAATTCTTTCGGATGGAGCTTCTCGTACAACGCCTCCGATGCCGTCTCATGACGAAGCAGATATCGCTCCGCTCCAGCCCGGTAGAACGCTTCGTAGCTTTCCCGGCTCCGTTCCCCCACCGAGAGGGTGATGGCGCAGTCCGGAAATTCCGTCCGAATGCTCTTCACGATATCGCAAATCGTCTCAGCGCTGAACCCCATATCCTCGCCGCTCTGAAGCACGAACGTCCGGAAACCGAACCCGTATCCGGCTCTGCAGCAAGCCAGAATTTCTTCCTTCGTCAGACGATACCGATCCGCCTTGGCATTGCTTCGGCGAATCCCGCAATACAAGCAATCGTTCCGACAATAATTTGAGAATTCAATCAATCCCCGCACGTAAATCCGATTGCCGAACACCTTCTGCGCCTCTTCCTGTGCCAGCTTTCTCATGAACTCCGTATCCTCCGGGTTCCGCTGTTCCAGAAGTTCCACATATTCCGTCGCCGACAAAATGTGATTCTCGTGCAATTTATCTATCAATGGCTGTAGTTTTCCCATATTTCTACCTCTACCGCTTCATTTTATCATACATGCATTCCATCTCCAATACATGGTATGAAAAATTGAACATTCGAGACAAATCGTTTATATTTTTTATGAAATATCACAACAGGTCCGGGCGCTTCCGCAATCCGAACCTGTCTTTTTATAGTCTATGAATGAGATATTTCGTAAAAATACTATACGATTTCGCCGGCATTGGCGCGCGCCTGTTCTTCCGGCGTCATCTTTGCAACGGTGATTCCGAAGAATGCCATTACGAAGCATACGAGTGGCATCATGTAGTTGAACACTGCCCATGGCAGATACTGTGCGGTGGTTACACCCAGCGTGGTGGCAATGAACATTCCGCAAGTGTTCCACGGAACGAGACAGGATGTAACCGTTCCGGCAGATTCCAGTGCGTTGGACAATGTCTTCGGGTGCAGGCCTTCCTTCCGGTATGCCGGTGCATACATTCTGCCCGGAACCAGGATGGAGATGTACTGTTCCGGCATCACGATATTGGACAGGAAGCAGGTGAGTTCCGTTACGCCCACCAGACCCGCTGCACTGTGAATTCTCTTGATAATCGCTTCGATTACTACCGCCAGCTGTCCGGTGCCTTCCATGATTCCTCCAAACATCATGGCGATGACGGTCATCAGAATGGAAGAAGCCATGTTCATCAGGCCTCCGGTGGTCAGCAGGCTGTTCAGCGCATCCACTTCCGTCTTGCAGAAGAAGCCGTTTCTGCCAACACTCAGAATATCACCAAAGGTAACGCCGGTATGCAGGTATTCCAGCGAATCACTGAAAATCTTCAGATTTCCCTGGAAAATCGGTGCCATCACCGCTGCGGAAAGCAGTCCTAACGTGATTCCCGGAATGGCCGGAATCTTCAATGCAATGGCCAGAATTACCACCAGCGGCGGCAGAAGCAATATCGGATTGATGTTGAAATTGTTTTTAAGTCCTTCCATCAGAATCTGTGCCTGGGAAGTATCAGCGGTTCCACCGGATGCAAATCGGAATCCGATAAATCCGAAGAATACCAGTGCGATTGCATAGGTGAATAGAGTGGAGCGAAGCATGAACTTCACGTGAGTGAACACGTCCGTTCCGGCCATTGCCGGTGCCAAGTTCGTGGTATCGGACAGCGGCGACATCTTATCGCCGAAATACGCTCCGGCCAGAATCGCTCCGGCAGTCGGTCCCACCGGCATTCCCAGCCCGTGACCGATTCCCATCAGTGCAAGACCCATGGTTCCCATGGTTCCCCAGGAAGTACCCGTTGCCAGAGAGGTGATGGAACAAATCAGCACCGCCGCAATCAGGAAGATGGACGGGCGGAGCAATGTCAGACCGTAATAAATCATGGTCGGAATGGTTCCGGACAACAGCCATACACCAATCATCATTCCAACGATTGCCAGAATTAAGATGGACTGCATGGCTTTGGAAATTCCATCCACCATCATATGTTCGATTTCACTCCAGCTAAATCCCAAGGAGAGGGATACAATTGCCGTAATAATCACTCCAATAAACATCGGAATATGGGGATCTACGCCAAATTTCACAATTCCTACAGACATCACAATAACGAGTCCTAGAAATGAGATAATTGCATGGTAAAGTTTCACCGGTTTTTTCTCCCGTTCAGCAGTAAATATATTCATATAATCGTTCCTCCGTTCTACGGATTGCCAGCCAGCTTCGTTTTTCTCAACTGCCAACATACACTAAAACTAATATTGCTATTATTATAACACACTGTTTCTTTTTATTATATAGATTTATTTGTAAATTTTGTGAGATTTTCTATTGCGTTTTTTTTTAAGAAAACATATAATAAGTTGAGAGTTTAACAAGCTAGTACTCTGGGGTAAACAAAAGGATGAGGACCTATGAAGACAATAGCAGACAACATTAAGGCATTAAGGAAGAATTATTCCTTAACACAAGGACAGCTCGGGGAAATTGCTGGTGTAACGGATAAGGCAGTCTCAACCTGGGAAAATGGTGTAGCCGTTCCACGGATGGCCGTAGCAAGAAGAATTTCGGAACATTTTGGTATCAGTCTTTCTGAAATTTTGGAAGAAAGCGATGAAGCAGCAAAATACGATGTTGATCCGAAGGCACTGGCCCTTGCAAAGACAATTGAGCAGAACCCGTCACTCAAGCAAGCGTTGCATGCATTGCAGAAACGACCGGAAACCATTCCGGTTGTTCAGAAAATCGGCATGCTCACTTCCGACGAAATCGTAATGCTGAACCAGCTTCTCAGCCGGTTCTACAGCGTACGCACAAAGAAGTAAACGTTTCCGGTGGTAGGATTGTGAAATAGAAAAAGCAACTCGTTTTAGCGAGTTGCTTTTTTGCTTTTTGCGGCGCCGGCACACAGCACCTATTCCGCAAGTTCTCGAATGTGGGCCCGGGTCTCCCGCTTGTAGGCCTCCACGCCCGGCTGGTCGAAAGGACACACCTCCGCCAGCAGCGCCGACACGGCGCACTGCACTTCGAAGAAATACATCAGCATTCCCACGTGGTACGCATCCTGACTCGGCATGGAGATCTCGATGACCGGAATTCCCGCCTTCACGTGGGCATCGAAGACGCCCCGCTCCGCGCATTTATTGATCTGGTTCAGGGTTTTGCCCACCAGGTAATCCAGTGCCGTTTCCGGAATCGGGTAATCCATGGCCGCGCCGGTTCCCTCTTCTGAGAGGGTGAACAGCGTTTCGAAGAAGCAAGGGTGACCCTGCTGCAGGAACTGGCCCATGGAATGGAGGTCCCGGCTGAATATTAAAGTATACGGAAGTATTCCTTTTCCTTCTTTTCCTTCACTTTCCCCGAAGAGCTGTTTCAGCCACTCCCCGAAGTAATTGAAATAGGGATCGAAAGACTCAAAGACTTCCACGTTCCGTCCCCGGGCGTACAGTTCCTGCCGGGCAATGGCATAGTCCAGAGCATCTCCCTCAAAAGCCTCTGCCTTCGCCAGCGCCTTTCCGCCGTTCAGGAATTCCCGAATGGAAATCCCCGCCACCGCAATCGGCAACAGCCCTACCGGCGAGAACACAGAATACCGTCCGCCGATGTTTTTCTCCAGGCTGAAGCAAGAAATGCCTTCTTCTTCCGCCTTGTTCCGGAGATAGTTGGACTCCTCCCCGGTAATCACGTAGATGCGGGAAACGGCTTCCGACCCGTACCGTTCCTTCATCCATTTTTCAAATATGCTGTACGCGGTCAGGGTTTCCATAGTGGTGCCGGATTTGGATATCACGCAAAGGGACACATCCCGGTCGCCTACCCGCCGCATAATCTCCATCACGTAGCGAGCGCTGAAATTGTATCCTGCGAAAATCACTTCCATGCCGGAATCCGGAGACTGCAGCAGATCGATCACTGCTTTTGCCCCCATAAAGGATCCGCCAGCCCCCAGAACCAGAAAAACCTCGCTGTTTCCGCGAATGCCATCCGCCGTCTCTTCCAGCCGGCGAATCTCTTCTTCGCTGCACCGCACCGGGTAATCCACCCAACCGGTGTACTCCATTTCCCCGGACCACAGCGCCCGAAGTTTTTCTGCTGCCGCATCTCTTCCATTCTTAATTGCTTCTTCGTCGACTCCCGAATAATTCAGGTTCACGCGAATATCCATCCATTTATCCTTTCCGGTTAATTCTCTCGTTTCAGCATTTCCATTATGCCGTCTTCAATGCATCGGAGATTGGCCTCCGCCTTCTCCATGGAATCCCCCTGTGCCATCACATAGATTTTAATTTTCGGTTCCGTTCCGGATGGCCGAACCGCCAGGTTGCAGCGGTCCGCCAGCTCGTAGTAGAGCACGTTGGACGGTTCCATTCCGGTGGATACCCGTTCGCCGGTGGCCCGGTCCAGAATTTCCTGTTTCTCGTAATCCCGAATCCGAAGAACAGGAAGTCCGATTTCCGTCGGGACTTCTTCGCGGATTCGATCCATCCGGGCGCGCATCTTCTCGCCGGCATCAAATCCCTCGTACTGAACGGAAGTGGTATGTTCCCGATAGAACCCGTATTTTTCGTAGAGTGCCTGCAATGCCTGCACCAGATTCATATTCCGGTTTCGGTAGTAGCAAGCCATCTCCGCCACCAGCATGGAGGCCACCACCGCGTCCTTGTCCCGGGCATAGGTGCCCGCCAGGAAGCCGATGCTCTCCTCGAATCCAAAGATGAAATTGTATTCGCCGGTCTCCCGGAACTCCTTGATTTTCTCCCCGATAAATTTAAATCCGGTGAAAACCTCGTGAATGGAGACGTCGTTCATTTCGCAGATTCGGTTCGCCATCGGCGTGGTGACAATGCTTTTCACCGCCGCCGCATTCTCCGGCAGAATCCCCTTGGCTTTGCGGACCGTAATCAGGTAGTCCAGCAAGAGCACACCGATCTGGTTCCCGGTGAGTGCCTGATACTCCTCGCCGTTCCGAACCACCACGCCGCAGCGGTCCGCATCCGGATCCGTTCCGATGATCAGCTCCGAATCCTTCTCCTTCGCCAGAGCGATGGCCATCTTAAAGCCCTCCACATTCTCCGGGTTCGGCGACGCCACGGTGGGGAAGTTCCCGTCCACCACCATCTGCTCCGGCACCGGAATGATGTGCTTCATTCCGATTCGATGCAGTACCTCCGGCACCAGCCGATATCCGGCCCCGTGGAATGGGGTAAAAACAATTTCAAAATCATCCGGCGCCGCGGCCACGAACTCCCGGCCCACGGACTGAGCCAGCACCGCGCTCATGTATTTTTCGTCCATCTCCGCACCGATAATGGTGAGCAGCCCTCCGGAGGCCGCTTCCTCCAGGTCGATGAGCTGAATATCATCGAAAATATCGATGCGTGCCATCTCCTGAGACACCTTCTCGGCATGCTCCGGCGGCATCTGCGCCCCATCCGCCCAGTACGCCTTGTAACCATTGAATTCTTTGGTGTTGTGGCTGGCGGTAATGTTGATGCCCGCAATGGAATCGGTCTCCCGGATGGCAAAAGACAGCTCCGGTGTCGGTCTCAGATCCTCGAAAAGATTCACGTGAATTCCGTTGGCCATCAACACGGACGCCGCTTCGCAGGCGAAGACCCTGGAATTGTTCCGGCAGTCGTGGGCGATGGTCACGCCGTCTCCGATGCTCTCTCCGCAATTCCGAATGATGTTGGCGAATGCCTGAGTGGCATGGCGCACCGTGTACACGTTCATGCCGTTCAATCCGGCCTGCATCACGCCTCGCAGTCCCGCCGTACCGAACTCCAGCATGGAAGTGAACCGGCTCTCGATTTCCTCCGGATTCCCCTGGATTTCCCGTAATTCTTTTTTTGTGTCCTCATCCACCGCGTCGCTTTCAAGCCAGCGGTAATAATTGTCCAAATAATTCATTCGTTCCAGATCTCCTTACTCTGCCTGATCCGGGCAGTTCTAATAGTTCACAATGGTGGCGGTCAGGTTTTTTTCCGTCGCCACAATCAAGGCGCAGGAAGGTTTGCTCCCGCCCCGTGGATTCGTCAGGCTCCCGGGATTCAACAGGTGAATGCCCGCCACAGTCTCGTTCACCGGCACGTGGGTGTGGCCAAAACAAACACACCGGCAATTGTACTCTTCCGCCAGATAGCACAGGTTCTGAAGGTGCCACTTGACGTTCTCCGTGTGCCCGTGAGTCACCGCGATTCGGCCGGCAGGGGTTTCCAGTACCTGTACCTCCCGCGTCATCTGACCATCGCAGTTTCCATGGACGCAGGTTACCGGTAGACCCAGCCGTTCCCCCAGTTTCAGGGCATCCGTGTAGTGGTCCCCGCAGTGAATCAGGGCATCGACAGTCATCCCTTCACTCAGCCGCCGGTACATCTCCTCTGCCCGGTCAATCGCGCCGTGCGTATCGCTTACAACTAAAATATTCATCAATCCGTCCCATCCTTCGGAAACTCCGCCGCGCTAGATTCGGTGCGTCTCCAGATATTCTTCATAATCCATTTCTTTTCCGTCCAGCGCTGCGTACTCCAAGGTGTCGTCCAAAGCGTACTGCAGCTTTAGAGAAAAGAACTCTTCCCGTTCGCACAGGAGGCTCAGAAAAATCCGGTCTCCCGTCCATAGCTCCAGCGTTCCGATTTCGTCCATGGGAACCCATTCCAGCACCCCTTCGTCGCAGGGAATTCCCTCGCCGTCAAAAGCCGTCGCGGTGAACAGGTGCATGTATTCCGTCACTTCATCGCCGTAGCAGAAGGTCACCAGCCCCCGGAATCGGTACTCCCGCAAGGTGTACCCCGTTTCCTCCCGGGTCTCCCGGAGAATGCATTCCTCCGGACTCTCTCCTTTTTCGAAATGACCTCCCACGCCGATCCACTTGTCGTGGTTGATATCGTTCTTCTTCGTCACCCGGTGCAGCATCAGGTAGGATTCCCGTCCCCGGACCTCCTGCTGAATGTAGCACAGAGTGCTCATCGCCGTCTTCATGGGTTACTCTTCCGCCTCCTCCGACTCTTCAAGCACGTCGAAGAGGTTGTTCATCCGCTGTTTGGACAGTTCGTTTCCCACAAAAAGAATCACGTCGTTCTCATGAATTCGTTCGTACGGTCCCGGGGAAATCACGTAATCCGTGCTTCTTTTGATCGCTACGATTGTGGCCCCGGTCTGCTGCCAAATATTCAGCTCGCCGATGGATTTGCCCAGATACGCACAGTGCTCATCGATGCGGATATCGTACGGTACGAAAGAAGCGGTGGAATGGCTTCGCTTCGTCTGTCCCACCAGGGTTTTCAGCAGCTTGGACAGATGGTCCAGCTCCTCCTGCTGCCGGTTCACGCAATCCGATATCTCCCGTCGAATCTCCTGCATGGATACCGTATTCTTATACCGCTCCACGAAGAGGTGGGCCTTCTCCCGGGAAGCCACATAGGTTCCGCTTCCCTGACGAATGGTCACGATGCCCAGATCCACCAGAATATTCACCGCTTTCCGCGCCGTCTCCGGAGAGACGTTGTAGTTGCTGGCCAGGGTGGAGCGAGCGCTGATTTTCTCCCCGACGGTGTACCAGCCGTCCGCGATTTTCTGCGCCAGCTCCACAGCAATCTGCTGATATCTGGATTCATAGATGTATTTTCGTTTTTTTCCGTTTGCGTCCACTTTGTTGTTCTTCACATCCATTACGGTCACCTCGTTTCTTCATCCCGACTAGCGGATATCCGGATATTCTTCAAACAGTTTCACCGGGTCTTCGCCCGCCCGGTAACGTTTCCGCAGGTCCGCCATATGCTTCATCACCATCAGTTTGCGGATGGTGCTTCCCCGGTAGCGCCGATCGGACACCAGCAGGGTGTTCTCCGTCATGGCCGTGGCAACGCCCATCTCCCGCAGCGTCAGGGCGAACTGATAATCTTCCATAATCGGGATCTCCGGGAACATGCCCGCTTCGTAGAACACCTCCCGCTTGATAAAGAGACCCTGATCGCCGAAAATAATGCCTTTCGCCGCCCGCCGGTTGGAAATCACCCGGTTGGTCCACATGAAGAAGTTCCGGCTGCGGAAACGGATTCCGAAGCAGCCCGCGTCCACCTTCTCCATCACCGAAAGGATTTCTTCCACCGGATGTTCCGGCAGCTCCGCATCGATGTGCAAGAAGAACAGGATGTCCCCGTTGGCCGCCTCCGCACCGATATTCATCTGCATTCCCCGGCCCTTTGAACTTTCCAGGAAACGAATCTTTCCGCCGCTCTCGGCTTCCGCTTCTCGGAGCACCGCCCGGGTTCCGTCACTGCTGCCGCCAAGGAAGATGATCTCGCACCGGCCCTCCAGCCGCTCCAGATTCTTCACAAAAGGCTGCACCAGCGCCACCTCGTTGTACACGGGAACGATGACGGAAATGACATGGTGTTTTTTCAAGTACTCCCCGGAATGGCCTTTCGCACTTTCCCGGAACAGGAGCAAATCCTCGATGGTGTCGATATCCCACTTCTCCTCCAGAAGGCCGTAACCCTTCCAGCTTGGAATCATCTCCAGTGTATCCTGAAGCACTTCCGAATGGCTGTACTCGCCCAGGGAAAAAAGCGGCTTCATCATGCGCTCTTCTCCGGCCCGGGCTCCGATCAGCCAATATCCGCCGTCTTCCGTGGGTCCCAGCACGTAATCCTTCTCCCGAAGAATGGTGAAGGCACGGTTGAAATCCACTTTGTCCGCGTACGGGACATCCGTTCCGATGAGGATGCACCGCTCATATCCCACGGACATAGCCCGGCTCAGCGCATTGTACATCCGCTCCCCCAGACCGTCTCCTTCCTGTTCGAAGAACTGCGCCCCCGGGAACAGTTCTCGGAATGCCCCTTCGTTGGGTCCGCCACCGGTATATGCCACGAACACGTCTGCGATGGTGTCCGTCAAGGCCTCCGAAAGGTCCTGCAAGAACGCCATGTGCAGTCCGGCACACTCCTCCGGCTTCAAATAGGGCATCAATCTCGTTTTGGTTCTTCCCGCTTCCGGGATTCTGGTAAAAACAACTACTGCCTGATTCATACTAATCCGATTATCCTATTTCCTATCTGCTGTTCTTATCTCAAAAAAGATATAAAAAGTCATAATGTTTCATATTATTTTATCATAAACATTGCTTAATTTATATCGATTATTTGTTTTCTCGGTGACCGGCAAATTCATTTTTTGTATTTGCCACAGAATCAACACGTTGCCGAGTGCTATTATACCACAGTTTGCATTATTATTAATAGCATAATTTAATATTTTTTGTCAAAAACCGTTCGCTTTGTGCTATAATATATATACTTCGTGTGATATTTACAATATCCTTTGTGGTATTCTGAATATCATTTCTACTTATTTATGCAACACAAAGAACAGGAAAAAGACTATGAAAACAAGACTGTTAGTAATCGCAGCAACAGTAGCAACCAGCATGATGATAGCTTCACCGGTTATGGCGGATGATTTTAAAGTAGGTATCTGCAATTATGTAGATGATGCTTCCCTGAAC
>OLNE01002522.1_pt1 | contig 11348 bp, 18 predicted proteins | sample 1672431 | NCBI WGS metagenome assembly OLNE01 (sample SAMEA3136685, study PRJEB25190) | human gut metagenome | reverse complement strand
TTACCATTAGATAATTTTCTAAAACTAGCCATTTAATGAGCTCCTTTCTATTTAATAATATAATTCTAACATTTAAATTAAAAAACGATTATATAAGCTAATTTTGCTTTCTCCACAAGTGGATAAATATTCTTGTATTTAATTTTGGAATTATTTCTGAGAATATCTATCTAATGCACTAATTTGGTGCGTACCCACAAATGGGTACACCTGACACTAGGAAACACCGGATTAGGTGTAGTTATTACAAAAGTAAATATAGTAACTACAGTTTTATTTTCCACCTATGGGAAAAGGACGGCAAAATATTTTGCTATCCTTTGTATAAGTATATAAGGGGGTAACGATTTGCGACGCCCTTAGAATTTAGGTCGATTAAATCGACTGATATTGTAGTTATTATAAAAGTAAATATAGTAACTACTTTAATTTTGATATTGCATTGATTATTTAGTAAGTAATCGTTCTTCCCAAGTAAAGCGAAGATTAAAAGGGGAACATAATTCTTTATCTAAACTACTAATTAATTCATCTACTATCTTGTCTTCAATATCATTTAAGAAAGAAACGGGTAATGAACTGAATGTATTTATCAACAATGAATTTTCTTTTATTAAATCCTCGTCATTATCATTAAGTTCTTCATCAAAAAGTTCAACATTAATTTCTAAGTCAGATATTTTTTCTTCTAAAAAATAAGTGAAGCAATGACCTGTTAAACTACAATTAAAACTCTTAAAGTTTTTAATTATTTCAAGATCAATAAATAATATTTCATCATAATCAACTCTAACATTAATAACTCTAATATCTACAGGAATATGTAAAAAAAGTAATTCTGGAGTGATTTTTAAATAATTACACAAAGTATTTATTGTATCTAATTGAATTCCTTGAGCTCTATTGTTACTTAGAGATGTTAAAGTAGTTCTTGATATTCCAGTATCTTTTGATACCTTAGTTATTCTTAAGTTTCTTTCAGCTAATAAAATAGCTAAATTACATCTTATCATTTTGATCACCTCATATAACATTGTAGCGATTATTGAACAAAATTACAATAATTTTAACAAAAAGTATTGATTTTTATTCAAAAAATGTTATTATAAATGTGAAAGTGTACAATTGATTGTACTAAATATAAGAAATGCTGAACAAAATAGGAGGTGAAATAATGTTAGCGTTAAAAATTGCTAGAGTAAAAAAAGAATTAACACAGGAAGGATTATCTAAGGTTTCAGGAGTAAGTAGAGTTACTATTTCAAATATAGAAAGGGGGAAACAATCAATATTAGACACACCAGCAGGTACATTATTAAAAATTGCTAAGGCTTTAGATACAGATATAACAACATTATTTTTTAGCAATAATCAATAAATCTGAGTATTTATTAAGTTTATATTTAAAACAGATATAAATGATTTTAAATGGACATGCTCCACTAAAAAATCATACTACAGTGGTTCTAAGTAGATGTATTGGAAAGGATAAATATTAAATTATGGAGGGAGATAAAATGATAAGTAATAGGAATTGGCTTACGACAGAAGAAACAGCTAAATATCTAGGTGTTACACCTGCATATGTAAGAGAATTACTAAATAGAGGGCAATATGATAGTTCTATAAAGCTTAAAGGAACTAAATGCGGTAAAGAATGGAGAATAGATAGAAAGAGCGTTAATGACTATCTAGGGATAGAAATTGATGAAAATAATTATAAGAAAGATTTATATATTAAAGAGCTTGAAGGAAAGGTTAAGTTGTATGAAACCAAATTACAAGCATTTGAAGTTTTAGCGGTAACATTACAAGGATTAGTGGGAAATATCAAGGAAGGGAATTAAAAGAATGAGTGTTAAGATATTAAGTTTATATATAGAAAATTGTAAGAGTATGGACAAAGAGCCTTCATGGGAAGGATTAAGACTATTTAATAAGGTGTTTAAGTAGGAGGGATAAATGATAGATTATTCAAAGTTTGAGATTCCAGAACAAGTTATTGAAGCATTTTGCAGAGCATATTTAAACACAGATAATTTACAATTTGCTATATATGCAATTGAAATTATGCATCAAACAATTGAGGCAGAAAATAAAAATACAGGAGATGAGTAAATGGGTCAAAGAAGAATGTTTAGTAACAAAATAGTAAATTCAGCTAAATTTTTAAAAATGCCAATATCAACACAACTTTTATATTTTCATTTAGGTATGAAAGCTGATGATGATGGAGTTGTTGAAGGATTTAATGTTTTAAGAACGGTTGGATTGAATGAAGATGATTTAAAACTCCTTGTAGTAAAAGGATTTGTACAAGTATTAAATGATGATTTAGTAACATTTATTATTGATTGGAGAGAACATAATTTAATAAGAGCCGACAGAAAAACAGATTCAATATATAAGGATTTGTTGCTAAAAATTTTACCAACAACCGAAATTTTACAACCTAGACAAAGAGCAGATTTAAAGAAAAAAGATAATGGACGTCCAACGGACGACAATAGGGCGTCAAGTGGACTGCATAAGTTAAGTAAAGATAAGTTAAGTAAAGATAATAATATATCTAAAGATATATGTAGTACTAATGTACAACGAATAATTGATGAATGGAACTCTTTAGGATTAAACAAAGTTATATCTATTAATCCAGGAACCAATAGAAGTAAATCATTGAATGCAAGGATAAAAGAATACGGAGAAGATAGTATTATAAATGCTATAAAAAATATAAACAATAGTAGTTTTCTAAAAGGACAAAATAAAAATAATTGGGTAATAACATTTGATTGGTTAATAAAGCCTAATAATTTTATTAAAGTTTTAGAAGGCAATTATGATGATAATAAATCTAAGATAAAAATTAAAGAACCTAAGGAAAAAGACATAGGGGATTTAATGGAGCAGTTAATGGCAAATAGGGAGGAATAATGGATAGAGATAAATTATATAGTATGGAAGTTGAAGAGCAAATATTGGGTATATCAATATGTGAAACTAAATGCTTTATTCAAGTGATGGAATTAAAGGTAAAAGAGAGTGACTTTTATTTTGATAGAAATAAGATACTTTTTAATGCAATAAAAACAGTATTTAGAGAAAAACAAACAACAGATTTTGTAATATTAGCAGAATATTTAAAGAAAAATAATACTTTAGATAAGGTTGGTGGTATTACTAAAATTAGTGATTTGATGGGTGGAGTAATAACAACCAGTAATATAAAAGCTTATGTTGAAGCATTAAAAGAATATAGTCAAAAAAGATATTTAATTAATATATCTAAGAGTATTCAATTAAATATAGATAAAAGTCCCGAAGAGATTCAACAAGTTGTTAATACATTAATAGTTGATATGACAACGGAATCATCAACAGAAACTGTAGAAGGTCAAGAGGAAGAATATTTAAATGTACTAGATAAAAGAATGAAAGGAGAAATAAATCCATTAAGAACAGGGTTAAGGGATTTAGATAATAACATAACTGGTTTTAGTGGTGGTGATCTTGTAACAATATTTGCTTTTAGTGGAGTAGGTAAAACTACATTAGCGACTCAAATAGCATTAAATGTTATACGACAAAAAAAGAGAGTATTATTTTTTAGTCTTGAAATGCCGAAAGAACAGATAAGGGATAGAATAATATCAAATTTAACTAATATACCGTTTAGAAATATAAAATATGGCAGATTACAAGATGAAGAGTTAAATAAAGTAATAATGGCAAATGGTTATTTATCTAGAGATAAAGGGTTGTTGGTAAGTGAAGAAGATGAGCTGGTAGATATAACAAGTAAAATACAATATGAAGTTCTGAAAAATAATATTGATATTGTTTTTATAGACTACATAAACTTAGTTAATATTACAGGTAATAACAAAGAAGAACATCAAAGGATAACTGAATGTACAAGATTATTTAAAAAACTTGCTAAAAGTATTAAAAAGCCAATAGTTATATTAGCACAAGGAAAGCAAGAATCAGCCTATAAAATGCAAAATAAAAATATAGCTTTATGGGATAAGGTAGCAGTTAATGACATAGCTGGTGGAGCTTCTATATATAGAGATAGTGACATAGTTTTAGGTATGTATAGAAATGTAGAATTAGATAATAAGTTAGTAAGAGATTATTTAGTAAAAGAGAATGAAAAAAATATAGACTATAATTCTCCTTTAGCTGATAAAAACCCCGAATGTGTAAATATATTAATTAAGAAGAGTAGAGCAAGTAAAAAGGATATATTAAATTTTAGATGGAAAGCTGAAAACTATAGAATAAGTAATTGGTAACAGAAAGGTTATGGAATGGAGAAGAGTAATAATGATGAACTAGAAAATAAAGTTTTAGAGATAAGCAAAAAGTATAAAAATGCAGACAAGCCTACCAAAATAGAAGTCGGAAAAATAATGTTAGGTAAAAGAAGAAAATTTAAAAAGAAAAAAGCTTATAGATAGTACCAATATCTATAAGCAAGGAGCTATCCATAGGATAACATAAAGTATAGCAACTTAAGTTTATCCTATAAGCTCCTAAATAATCAAGAGTAAAATAAAGGAGATAAGGAAATGAATTATAAAAAAATGAAAAATATAGTAGATGGAATAGTAGAAAATGAATTTATTCATATATCGAATATTGAAGAAACTTATTTTGAAAATGAAAATTTTAAGTATAAACAAAAACAATTAGCGACAAAATCAATTAAGGAAGTTTTGAAATTAGATACAACTGAAGAGCAACAAAGATTAATTAGGGAATTAGAGGACTCTATTTCAGATGAATGGTTAGAATTATGTAGATTTTATTTTAGAGAAGGTGTAAGAGCTGGATTAGGAAGTTTAAAGTTTTTAAATGAGATAGATGATGTAGGAACTATATTATAAGTAAAAGAGAGTTACATATGGCAAAGATACAGATTAAATATGAGAATGAAATAGAAAAGATTAAAATATTAGAAGTTTTGTCTAAGGGCATTAAGATAAATAAAATTAGTAAACCAAGTAAGACAGGTAGATATTATAGGGTTTATGTAGATATAGAGTAGTTACTATATTTAATATCGAAGTAACTACAGGAGGCGAAATTTATGTCAGAGAATGAGAAAAAGTTTCATGAGTTATTAAGAGAGTTTATAAAATAGGTGATTTTATGATTAAGAAAAAAGATTTTAAAATATTATTAGATAAATTACTACAGAAGGAATTAGAGGATTTAAGAAAAAGATTTAGACCATATAAGAGAAAGTCATTTTTAAGAAACAAAGTTATTATTGATTTGGATTTAAGGTGTAAAAGGAAAAATACTCTTGGGTATTACGAGAACACAAGAGCAAATGAAAGACAATGGAAATATGAGCATAAGATATTTTTAACTAAGCTATCAAGAAGTTATTATGAAATGTATTGTAATGATTTTAATGATAAGAAAAGAGGAATTGAATGTTTAAGGGAAACAATAAGACATGAATTAATCCATGCTTTTGTATATGAAGAATTTGACGAATGGGAAATGATAGAAGGGTGTAATAGAGATTATTCTCCTATATTTTTAGCATGCCTTCATTGGAGTGGTTTGGATTCACCATATCCATATACAAATAAATTCAAAGAAAGTGATTTATATAAAAATATAGAAAAGTGTAAAAATTACGATATGGTGTATATGTATTTAGTTCATTATATTGGTGATATAGAAAGAAGTGTAAGAAAAATAAATGAAAAGTTAAATAGTGATTCTAATAATTATAAAAAATTAAATATATCATTTAATTACTATGAAGCAGGAATTATTAAAAAAACTTATTCGAGTTGTACTGTAAGAAGAAAAAAGGATAATGGAATGTGTATAGGGAAAGCTGTTGAAATGGACTTAGGAATAGGATTTCTAGTTACCCCAAATGATATAGAATTAAATTATGAAAGAAAGTTTAATAATAATTCAATGGCAACAAGTCATTTAGAAACAGCATATTATTTAATAAATAATGAATTAAAACAAAAGACAATAATAAGAGAAAGTTAGTATTGGAGAATGGAATTAAATTTATATATTAAAATACTAGCTTAAAATATAGTTTTATGATAAAATAAGTATAAAGATAAATATAAAAATAAGAAGTAAATATTAGATAGTACCCCACTTGATTAAGTGGAAAGCATATAAAGGCTACGGGAAATAGATTAACTTAAGGGAAAGTGAAGATATTCACTTACTAACGAGTTTATATATTCCTGTAGTCTTTTTTTTATTTTTAAGAAAGGAGCTATAGCAATGAATGATGAAGCAAGAAAATTAAGAAATGCTTATGCTAGAGAGTGGCGTTCTAAGAATAAAGATAAAGTAAAAGCCCACCAAGAGAAGTATTGGAAAAATAAAGCTAAAAAATTAAAAGAAGAAGGAGAGAAAAGTAATGGCTAAAAAATTAAGTGAAGTAAAAATTGGACTTGATCCAGAGCTTAAAGAAATGATTGATTCATTTTTTCATAATGAAACTTTAGAAGAAAGAGAAGAAAAAGTTGTAAATAAAATAATAGATGTGCTAGAAGATGGAGAGATACCAATATACAGAGTGCCAGCAATAATGGAGAATGTAGAAAAAAGAATATATTCAGCAGTAGTAAAATTAGCAAGTATTAGACAGTAAAAATTATAAATGATATTCAATAAAATAGGATAGCGTAAATTTACCGTTATCCTATTATTTTTAGAATAAAAAAGAATTCAAGATAAAAGAAGTTGAAAAAAACAAATATAAAATAAAATTAAGATTTATTATATTAAAATTAAATCAAAGAGAATTAAATTAGGAGCGTGGCAACAATGAATAAAATAAATTGGGAAGATTTTTTACAAAGAATTAAAACAGGTGAAAGATTAGGTAGTATTGCAAAAGCTTATGGAGTACATAAATATTATTTAATAGCATCTATTATTTTAAAAATAAAAGAAAATGGAATAAAAAAAGATAAGGATAAAACAATAGTTGAGATTGAAGAATACATTTTAAAAGTATTTGAATATTCAAGAACAATGGAAAAATCAATTTGTGAATTATCAGCAGAAATTGACCAATTAGCAATAAAACATCAACAAACAGAAGAAGAAATAATGACCTTATTAGCTGAATACAAAGATTTCAAAAAAAGTGGCAGCGATTTAATTTATGAATATGACGAATATAAAGAAGATTTTGAAAAAATTATTGAAATGGAAAACGAAAGATTAAAAGATTCAATTGAAAAAGCGTTAATTATAGTTGATGAAATTGGTGCTAATAACTATGAACAAGTAAAGAAATGCTTAAAACAAAATATTGAATTCAAACAAATATTAAAAAAAGTTTGTTTTATTAAAGAAGTTAGCACATTGATGTTAGAAGAAAAGAAATTAGAAGAAGCAATAAGAATTGTGAATGAAAAACGTAAAGAATATTATCCTTACAGTCAATTTACTAAAGATATGAATTTAATGGGATTTAAAGTAAATACTAAATCAAATGTTCTTTATCATTTAGAAGATGAAAACTTAAGAGTACTTGCACAGATTAAAGAATGTGCAATGTTATTAAGTGAAAGTGAAGATATTAAATTTAAAAGAGGATATAAAGAAAATAATGATTTATATAAAGAGCTTGAAATTATAGCTTTAGAAAAAGGATTAACAGTAGAAGAATTTAAAGAATTAATATTATTAAGATTTCTTGATAGAAATTATACTAAAGTTAGAAAATTTAGATAGAAAGAGGCTTTTTAAGTCTCTTTTTTCATTTAAGGGGGTGAAGTTGTGAGAGTAGATCCTATTAAGAATAAATCTACTGTAGTAAAAATTATAAATGAATTAGAAAAGGAGAGTGAGAGAAATGTAATATTATTTAAAATTGGAATATATACAGGATTAAGAATAAAAGATATTTTGAAATTAAAAGTAAAAAATATAAATGGTAATACATTAGAAATCCAGCAAAGCAAAACTAAAAAATATAAAAGAATACAATTAAATGATGACCTTAGAAATAGCTTAAAAAAGTATATAGAAGGTAAGGATAAAGAAGAATATCTTATAAAGAGTAGAAATGGCACTAATGAGCCTTTAAGTTACTCACAAGCGTATAGAATAATAAAAAAAGCTATAAAAAGAACAAGATTAAAGGGTAATTATGGAACACATTCATTAAGAAAGACTTATGGATATGCTTTATATGAAAATAATGATTTGAGTATAGTTCAAGGAGCATTGGACCATGATAATCAAGTTACAACATTAAAATATATTGGAGTTACAGAAGAAGAAATAAATAAAGCTACAATGAATATAAAATTTTATTAAAAATATGATAAAAATACAAATGAATGCAAGTTTTTTGTGCTTCAAATTGCATTGGGGTTTACAACAGGAAAACAAATATAGATTAAGCCAGTAAAATCAATGGATAGAAGGGTATACAATGAATGCAATAGTTTATATAAATCTTTCATTCAAAAAAGAGGATCTAAGCATTGATATTATTAAGCTAATAAGGATTTTACTCATGTTTTTCAAAAAGCACTTAAAAATTATAAAAAGAGAAATGAATAAAAATATTGAGAAAAACAATATGCAAAACTTATAATAAAAAAACTCAAAAATCTATCCTTTTACAATTTCTGTCATAGGGTCAAACATAAAAAAATATAGATAAACTCTTTATATATAAGGGCTAAGGAGGTATTAAGGTTAGTTATGACAAAAAGAAACTCTATAAATCCAAATAGAATTAAATCTAAGGAAATATATGAGAGTAAAAATGGGAATATAACATTAAAAGAAATAGCTGAAATATTAGGAGAGAAATTAAGCAATATTAAGTATTGGAAAAGGGAAGATAAATGGAAAGGAGATAATAGGGGAGCTCCTAAGGGAAATAAAAATGCAGTAGGTAATAGTGGTGGACGAGCTCCTAAAGGTAATACAAATAACTTGAAAAATGGTAAGTACAGAAAATATTTACCTAAAACAGAACAAGAGTTATTAGCTGAATTTAAAAAGAAAGGCTATACAGAAGCTGAACTATTAAGAGAACAAATATTAATAGCTCATGTTAGATTTGCTGTTAATAATAATAGTATGACAGTTGATGAGGTAGCAACATCAGGTTTAAAGATTGCAAGAATGACAGAAAAGCTTAATAGAATTACTGGTGAATCAGTAGATTTAGAGAATGAATTGAAAAGGGCTAAGATTAATAATTTAAATGCTAATACAAAGGCTATTGAAATTAATATACAGGCTAATAGTGAGGAATCACAAGAAAATAAGATTGATAGGTATCTGCAATTATTAGAAAATGAATTCTCTAAAGATAAGCATATTATTGCTACCAATGGGATTATTGAAGATGATATTTAATAGTGTAAAGGGATGGATTAATAGCAAACGTATGATTATATAAAAATATTCAACTTAAAAGAAGTTGAAAAATAAGTTAATATCCAAAAGTATGAAGTTTATTAGTGTAAAATCAGAGTGTGATTGATTTTCATTCAATTTTTTCTCCTATATTATTTATTTCAATTAATATGGGTAGGTGAAATCCCTACCCACCAAAACAAAATTTAATTAAAGAGGGTGAGGATAATGGCTGATATTATTGACACTATAGTAGGCAATACTACAGGGAATAATACAGTAGATACTACAGGGCTTAATAATACAAATATTGAAACCAATGTAAATAATGGTTCAATAGAGCAAAATAATAGCTCACAAGAGAGTAATTCAAATGAATCAGTAGAACAGTATAAAAAAGACCTTGAAGAGCAGTATAAGGCTAAATATGAAGCTGAATACAAAGAAAAAGAGCTAATGTTAGGAATGACAGAAGCTGAAAAAATGGCATATTTAAATTCTAAGGAAAAATTGGATTTAGAAGCAAGAGAAAAGGAGTTACTAGCAAGAGAATTAAAACTAGATGCACAAGATATGCTTAAAAAAGAAGATATGCCTATGGAGTTAATAGGAATATTAAATCTAAATAGTAAAGAAGAGCTAGAAAATAGTTTTAATATTCTTAAAGGTTGTTTTAAGAGTGCAGTAACTAAGTCTATTAATGACAGACTAAGAGGTAACTGTATACCACTTGCAGGTGGAAGTAATAGGCATATTGATTTGTTTAAACAAGATGATGACCCATTTTTAAAAGGGTTAAGAGGAAAAGAAAAATAGAATATTTAAGAGGAAGTAAGGTGATATAATGGCAATAGATTATGCAAGTAAATATTCTGGAGCAGTCGATGAAAGATTTAAAGAAGTATCTAAATCACAATTATGTACCAATGATGATTTTGACTTTGGATATGGAAAATCTATAGTGCTATATGATATAAGTACAGCAGAAATGCATGATTACTCTAGAAGTAAAACAGATGGATCAAGTAGATATGGAACATTAGAAAATTTAAATGCTACAAAAGAGGAATTACTATTAAGTAAAGATAGGTCATTTACATTCGTTATTGATAAAATGGATAAAGACGAAACTGTTAGAGCTTTAGAAAGTGCAAAGGCTTTAGATAGACAAATAAGGGAAGTAGTTTCTCCAGAGATAGACAAATATAGATATGAAAAAATGTGTTCATCAGCTGGAACAGTTGAAGAAGGCATAGAAATAACAGAAGATAATATATATGATTTAATTACTTCGGGAACAGAAGCATTAGACGAAAGCGAAGTACCACAAGATGGTAGATTTTTATTAGTTACTCCTGCGACATATAGAGCAATGAAGAAATCAAAAGATATAGCAATGGAAACTGACATAGGTCATGACATGAGAATAAAAGGGATAATAGCTGAATATGATGGAATGTCTGTTTTAAAAGTACCATCAAATAGAGTACCAGCAGATTGTGGCTTTTTAATAGGTCACCCAATGGCAACAGCTTCACCAGTAAAATTAGCTGAATATAAAATACATGAAGACCCACCAGGAATTAGTGGGGATTTAATAGAGGGTAGAGTGTATTATGATGCATTTGTACCAAAAAACAAAAAGAAAGCTCTTTACTATCAAAAGAAGCTTTAATAATTTAAAATCGCTGTAATAAAAATTTTTTGTAAAATAATTTAATGTTTTCACTTTCTAACAAAAAAGATGTATCGTATTTCATGGTACATCTTTTTTGTTTATATTTTATGAATGTTAAGGAATAAATAAAATGATAAAATATGTAATAATATATAGAAAAAAATAGATTAACATTATAAAATAAAATATAAGGATTATAAATTAAATAAAAGGAGAAAATTTATGGATTTAAAAAAGATGGTTGAGAATGCTGAAGAATATTGTAATATTCATAATG
>OLNE01002519.1_pt1 | contig 11353 bp, 8 predicted proteins | sample 1672431 | NCBI WGS metagenome assembly OLNE01 (sample SAMEA3136685, study PRJEB25190) | human gut metagenome | reverse complement strand
TTCTGTAATTTATCAGTCAAGCTTTCAAATGCCATGCGTTATAACTCCTCTAATATCTTATTGGAAATCTCTGTAATCTCACTGGCATTATATCCTACTGCAAGTTCCTTGATCTTCTGAACCTGTTTGCGGATACAGAGAAATTTCTCAACCAGATGAAGTCTGGATTCATATTCTTCCAGTGTATGATTACAGCGTTTGATCATGTCATGTACGCCCTGACGGCTGATTCCCAGATCTTCTGCTACCTCACTCAGGGAATAATCTTCCAGAACAACGCTTTCATAAACCTGCTGCTGTCTCTCTGTAAGCAGTTCCCCATAAAAATCATATAACAATGTCTGTTCGACAAACTTTTCCATTTGTAACCACCTTGGCTATCATACATGATTTATATCATTGTGTCAAGTGTTTTTTCTTGACAGATATATTTTTATTTATTGTCCGTCTTTTTCCGGATCTTCTGTTTCAAATTCAAAGACACATCGATCAAAAGCATTGATCACATATGTATCCATATATTTATCGTATCGTTTGTGTTGTCTTCCATACGACATATGAACATGACCATGCAGAAAAAATTTAGGATGATATTTCTCAATCAGCTGCAGAAAAATTTTAAATCCCTGGTGCGGAAGATCCCGAGCATCATTTAACTGATATGCCGGGGCATGCGTGACAAGTATATCAAAGCCTCTTCTCCACACAAGTTTTGGAAAAAGTTTAAAGACTCTTCGTCTCATTTCCCACTCTGTATATTGATGTTCTCCCGGTTTATATCGCATGGAACCGCCAAGTCCCAAGATGCGCACTCCTTCATGCACATATATTTTATCGTCAATGCAGATGCAGCCTTCCGGTGGAATCCTTTCATATTTATCGTCATGGTTTCCATGGACATATAAAACAGGCGCTGATGTAAATGTCGCCAGAAAAGAAAGATAGCGGGGATCAAGATCCCCACATGATATGATAAGATCGATCCCCTCCAGTTTACTTTTCTCGAAATAATCCCACAGATATTTTGATTCCACATCTGCTATGGCAAGTATTTTCATAAAACTGTATTATCCCTTCTGACTTTCCACACCGGACTGTAAAGTAACCGGTTTTGCCTGTTCTTTAAGCTCACGTGATTTCGGAATTGTTCCGATCACATTATCTGCAAGCCAGTCCATTGTAATAATTTCTTCCGGAGAAAGAATTTTATCCGGATCCGACTGAATCATTCCATTCTGTGAATAAAGGATTCCTGAAAATGGATGATATTCCCCGGTTGCAATCGCACGTTTGAGCATTGTCAGCAGCTTCTGTGTGCCAATCGGAAGATTCTGCGAATAGATAACATCGATCACTTCCGCTGACAGTCCCCACCAATAATTGATGGCCTTTGTTTCATCTTTATTATCATCATATTTCCATGTTCCATCCATGATCGTCCTGATCAACTGTTCATAAAATTTTCCCCAGTGCCACAATGGCATAGCAAGATTACGAGGTCCTTCTTTTTCTATGTGATACAGTCCAAAATAGCGCGATGCATCTTCCGGAATCACCATATCCCGTCCGGATACAACCGTAACACCTTTTTTGATAACATTGTCCATAGCGATTCCAAGATCGACATCTTTCAGCGTAGACCATTCCAGATATACCTGTGCTCTCGGATTAACCATTTTGGCACCTAAAGCAAATGCATTGATATTGGCAATCGTTCCAAAAATCGGGTAGTCAGCAATATATGCAAGCTGACCGTTTTCTGCCATAGCTCCGGCAATGGCCCCCATAAGAAATTTGGCTTCATACATCCGGGCATAATAAGTACGAATATATCTGTGAGATGTATTCAAGGAACAGTTAAGAATCTTTACCTCCGGATGTGCAATAGCAGCCTGTACACTTGCCTGCACAAATTCCGGTGTTGTTGTAAAGATAATATTGCATCCTTTTTGAATCGCATCGGCAATTGCTTTTTCCGCAAGATCTCGCGTAAGGTTTTCATAGCATTCTGTAGTAACTTCTTCAGGGAACGTCTGTTCCAGGTGAAGACGACCAAGCTCATGCGCATACGTCCAGGCAGAAGTAGCCGGTGTCTTTGCGTACAGAAAAGCAATCTTTAGTTTTGGTGTACTTACCGGAAGCAGACGGTCCAAGAGAGATTTTTTTTCACTCGTAGGATTCATCTTCAGTTCAATTTCCTGATCATGTTCCAGAAGTTTAAATTCTTCCCAGCTTTTACCAACCAGTTCCTTTAATTCATTAACTGTTTTCTGGCAGATATCTTTATAATCATAAATCATAAGAAATGCAAGAAATGCATCCCCTGTTGTTATGGAAAGTTTCTTTCCGCCTAAGGATTCATATTCTGCTGCAAACCTTGAATAAACAGAACTGAAAGTCAGTTTATCATCATCTGACCAGATATCCTTTGCCCCTTTTCCTACTGCTTTCTGAAGTCTGACAAAGCTTCCAAGACGTGAAAACCAGATATAGTTGATCTGACTCAGGGCGTAAAAATCCACATATTCATAATAGATTTTATTTTCTTTCTGTTCCGTACGCTGTGGCAGAATTCTGGTCACATATCCCGGAACCGAAACCGCATCAAAATACTTCAGTACACTGACACGCTTATTTCCCTCTTCTACATAGAATTTGTTCATATATTCATATGCTTTGATCGGATCGCGGATACCTTCATTAATATGACTCTGACTTAAAGTTGCCCACTTATATGCAAATTCTGTGTTTTCTCTGAGAATAGGCATAAAGTTCCCGGCGAATGCATTGCTTCTTCCACCGCTTTTGGTTCCGACGATCTGGTCGATCGGTATCTGTACAAGTCCGAGCGGGACCTCCGAATAGGACCCCTTTGGGGGCAGTATCTCATCCAGAACCTGAAGTGTAGGCAGTTGCCCTTTCATCATTCTGGCCTGATAATCTCTCTTACCAGCTTTGCAGGCTTTTATATATTCTTCCATTATAAATGGTGCCATGGTCCTCTTCCTCACTTTCTGTCTGAAGCAGAAAATAACGGTTTAAAAGTTACAGATTCGCACGAATGATCTTTGGTTTACATCCAGCCTCTTCCAGTGCCTTTACAATTTTCTTTTTATGATCTGTACCATATGCTTCCAGTGTAACTTTAAGCTCTACTGCAGCATAACGATTGGTACTTATAAACTGATTATGATCCAGCTTGATAACATTTCCCTGATTCTCGGCAATGATAGAAGCTACACGAACAAGTTCACCCGGTTTGTCCGGAATCAGCACAGATACCGTGAAAATACGATCTCTCTGAATCAGTCCATGCTGTACCACAGAAGACATTGTGATCACGTCCATATTACCACCACTTAAGATAGAAACCACTTTCTTACCGGTGAAATTCAAATGACGGAGTGCTGCTACTGTCAGAAGGCCTGAATTTTCAACGATCATTTTGTGATTTTCTACCATATCAAGAAAAGCAACGATCAGTTCATCATCGTCGATGGTAATCACATCGTCCAGGTTTTCCTGCAGATATGGAAAGATATGTTCACCAGGAGTCTGTACAGCAGTACCGTCGGCGATTGTATTTACATGTGGCAGAGTAACTACTTCACCTTTTTCAAGAGATGCCTTCATACATGCCGCACCGGACGGCTCTACACCAATGACTTTAATATGCGGATTCAGAAGTTTTGCAAGTGTAGATATACCTGTTGCAAGTCCGCCTCCTCCGATTGGAACAAGAATATAATCTACAAGAGGAAGCTCCTGTACGATTTCCATAGCAATCGTACCCTGGCCGGTTGCTACTGCCGGATCATCAAACGGATGGATAAATGTATACCCTTCTTTCTCAGCAAGTTCCAGTGCATAAGCACATGCCTCATCATATACATCTCCTTTCAGAATTACGTCTGCACCGTAACTCTTGGTACGTTCTACTTTGATCAGAGGTGTTGTTGTCGGCATAACGATCACTGCTTTTGCACCAAATTTATGCGCAGCATAAGCAACACCCTGTGCATGATTTCCAGCAGATGCTGCGATCAGACCTTTTGCACGCTCTTCTTCTGTAAGCGTGCTGATCTTATAGTATGCACCGCGAACCTTATAGGCTCCTGTACGCTGCATGTTTTCTGGCTTCAGATATACTTTGTTTCCCGTGAGATCTGAAAAATAACTGCTTTTGATCAGTTTTGTCTCCTGAGTTACCTGTTTTACGATTTCTGCTGCCTGTTCAAAGCTCTCCAATGTAAGCATACTGTATCCTCCTGTTTATTCTTCTGTGTGTAAGTCTTTTTCGTCAATGTCAAACAGTGCGTTAACAAAAGCATCGGCATCAAATTTCTGCAGATCGTCGATTGTTTCACCAACACCGATATATTTTACCGGAATATCCAGTTCCGACTGAATCGCAACAGCGATTCCACCTTTTGCAGTTCCATCCAGTTTTGTAAGAATGATGCCATTTACATTTGCGACTTCTGCAAATTGTTTGGCCTGTGCCAGGGCATTCTGTCCTGTAGTACCATCCAGAACGACCAGTGTTTCCAGATATGCTTCCGGATATTCTCTTTCCAGGATACGGTAGATCTTACGAAGTTCTTCCATAAGATTTTTTTTGTTATGCAATCGTCCAGCTGTATCACAGATCAGCACATCTGCATTTCTTGCCTTGGCCGCTGCAACTGCATCGTACACGATAGATGCCGGATCAGCGCCTTCCTGACCACCGATCAGATCCACACCTGCACGATTTGCCCACTGTGCAAGCTGTTCTCCCGCTGCTGCACGAAAAGTATCTGCTGCAGCAAGAATAACCTTCTTACCCTGATCCTTTAATTTTCCAGCAAGTTTTCCGACAGAAGTCGTCTTCCCTACACCATTTACTCCGATTACAAGAATTACAGATTTACGGTTCTCAAATTCATATTCTGTACTGTCTACACGCATCTGTTCCTTAATACTGTTGATCAGAAGCTGTTTGCATTCCATAGGATTTTTGATATGTTTCTCTGCCACCTGTTCTTTCAGATGTTCTATGATTGCAGAAGTCGCATTAATACCTATATCACCCATGATCAGAATTTCTTCCAGTTCTTCATAAAAATCTTCATCAATACTGGAGTAGCCACTGAAAATAGAATCAAAGCCAGCCACGATATTATCGCGTGTTTTGGTCAAACCACTGACCAGACGTTTAAAAAAGCCTTTTTTTTCTTCTGACATACTATGTCCTCCTCGATAGTTACATTGCTGTTCACTCTGTTACCAGCAACTTATTTGCTCAGCTGGTTTTCTACCAGATCAACAGATACAAGAGTTGAAACACCCTTTTCCTGCATGGTGATACCATATAAGCGATCCGCAGCATTCATAGTGCCACGTCTATGCGTTATTATAATAAACTGTGTATTTTTCGTCAACTTCTGTAAATACGATGCAAAACGTCCAACATTTGAATCATCGAGTGCAGCCTCTATCTCATCCAGAAGACAGAATGGAGATGGTTTCAGGTTCTGGATTGCAAAAAGAAGAGCGATCGCAGTCAAAGCTTTTTCTCCACCAGAAAGCTGCATCATATTTTGGAGTTTTTTGCCAGGCGGTTGAGAAATGATTCGTATTCCAGCCTCAAGGATATCTTCATCTTCTGCAAGTTCAAGAGTTCCCTTTCCTCCGCCGAACAGTTCCTTAAATGCCTTATCAAATTCTCTCTGGATATCACGGAATTTCTCGGTAAACTGTTTTCGCATTCCTTCATCCAATTCCAGAATAATTCCTTCCAGCGTTTCCTCAGCCTTAACGATATCATCGTATTGACCGGACAGGAATGTATGACGTTCCAGAAGCTCTTTATAATCTTCAATCGCATTTACATTAACAGAACCAAGTTTACGGATCTCATCCTTTATGCGTGTAACATCCGCTTTGATTGCCTGTCGGTCGGTAAGTTCTTCTTTTCGATACTGAAGTGCATTGTTTGGCGTGATCTCATATTCTTCCCACATATAGGAAATCTGACCTTCCCTCTGCTCCTCAATTTTTTCTGTCTGACTTCTCAGACGGAAGCATTCTTTATCCAGAAGAGAAGTCTTTTCTGAAAGATGATCTCTTTTTTCAAAAAATGTTTTGTGGCTGGCACTTCGTTTTTCTTTTTCTTCCTGCCACTGTGCTCTCTGGCTGCCATACTGTTCTTCTTTTAAAAGGCATTCCTGTGCCGCATTTTTCAGCTCCTGGATACCTTCTTCTTTTTTATGTATCTCTTCACGACTCTGTACAAGATTTTCTGTAATTTCCTGTGATTCCTTCTGAAATGCAGCAATCTCAGAATTCAGACGACTCAGGTTTTCCTGCAGGAATTGATTCTGCTGTTCAAGAGAAGATTCTTCCAGCCGGATTTTTTCCAGTTCATGTGTCTTCTCTGTTTCTTCTGTCTTCCATTCCTCCAGTTCTTTCTGTTTGGTCTCAATAAAGGTTTCCAGTTCCTTTTCGTCCTTCTGCGAATCCTCCAGTTCTCTGGCAATGCTGCTATGATCCTGTCTGATCTCACCTGCCTGATGGCGGAGTTCTTCCTGTTCACGATCAATCTGCCGATAGCTGTTCTGAATTTCGCCTTCTTTTTCTTTGAGCTGTTCAAGATTCATCTTTGCAGTATTCTGTTCAACATACTGTTGACGGAGTTTCTGCTGAAAATCGGCGATCGTATCGCGGAGCACATTTCGCCTGCTACGGTTTTCACCTATTGATTTCTGCGTTTCTTCCAGTTCTTTCCTGAGAATTCCTACACTTCTTTCCAGTTCTTCAATTTCACGGCGTCTTCCGAGAAGATTGCTGTTATTTTTAAACGCACCACCGGTCATGGAACCACCGGGACTTAAAGACTCTCCTTCAATCGTAACCATACGCAGACTGTGACGATATTTTTTTCCGATTGCAATTGCATGATCAATATTATCTACAACAAGGACACGACCCAGAAGATACATGACCAGTTCACTGTATTCTTTATCTGCATTTACAAGAGTATTGGCAGTACCCACAACTCCCGGTTCACTCAACACATCCCTCTGATTCAGTCCACCTCTTCCGCTGATATTAGACAAAGGAAGAAATGTAGCACGGCCAAAGCGGTTTTTCTTCAGAAAACCAATCATACGTTTAGCTGTCTGTTCATTATCTGTGACGATATTCTGAATACTTCCGCCCAGTGCAGTTTCAATCGCAACCTCATAGTCTTTCTGCACATGAATGATATCAGCCACAACACCTTTAATACCGGGTTCACGGTTTTTCTGTTCCATTACACGACGGATACTGTTTCCATATCCATCATAACGTTCTGTAATGTTTTTAAGAGATTCCAGGCGGGAAGCCTCACGATGGTATGCTGTCTGACCGATTTCCATCTGAGAATTCTGTTTTTTCAATTCATCCTGTAACTTCTGCACCTCTCCGTCCAGACGTACACATTCTTCATTTGTCGAATGGATCACAGCCGTTACTGCATCATATTGTTTCTGTGCATTAAGACGTTCTTTCTCCAGAACCTCTTCTTCGCTTTTCAGGCGAAGAATTCGCTGACTGATCTCTGCTTTACGGATATTTAGCTGCTCCAGCATCGCATCAAAACGTTGTACTTTTCCTTTGGTCGTTGCGCGGCTGTTCAAAATCTCAATGATCTCGTTTTTGCCGTCTTCTACAGCCTGTGTACATTCTTCTACGTTTGAAGCGATATTTTCCAGAGCCTCTGTTTCCTTTGAAAGACTGGCCCGAATTTCTTTCAGTCTGCTCTGCAGTTCCAGTTTGTCTTCTGCCAGTTTTTCTTTTTCCTGCGTTCTCCGGTCCAGATCTTCCCCTAAAGCTGTCAGACGGTTCTGATAATGCTCACTGTTCTGTTTTCCCGAAGAGATCTGTTCTTCAAGAACCTGCACCTGGCCTTCATACTGCTGTTTCAGAAGCGCATTCTGCTGCTGCTCTTCTTTCAACGTATCGAGCCTGTGATTTAAATCTTCCAGTTCCTGTTCCAGACGGTCATACTCTATTTTGGTCTGATCATATGCTGCCTGAGCTTCATTTAATTCTCTCTGCGCCTGTTCAAGTTTTTCTTCCAGTTCTTTCAGAAGTTCACCGGTTCTCTGATGATCAAGAAGAAACAGATTCACATCAAGTTCTTTCAATTCCTCTCTTTTGGCCAGATATATACGCGCTGTTTCAGACTGCTTTTCCAATGGTCCAAGCTGTTTGGTCAGCTCGCTTAAAATATCCGTTACACGGACCAGATTCTGCCGCTCTTCATCCAGCTTTTTCAGAGTGGTAGCTTTTCTTCGTTTAAATTTGACGATTCCTGCCGCCTCATCGAAAAGCTCTCGCCGTTCTTCAGGTTTACCACTTAAGATTTTATCAATCTGCCCCTGTCCAATGATGGAATACCCTTCTTTACCGATACCGGTATCATAAAACATTTCCTGAATGTCTTTCAGACGGCATCCACTGCCATTGATCAGATATTCACTTTCTCCCGAACGATACAGCCGCCTCGTTACAGTAACTTCATTGTAATCTACCGGAAGTTTATGATCACTGTTATCCAGCGTAATAGATACAGAAGCAAAACTTAATGGCTTTCGATTCTCTGTTCCTGAAAAAATAACGTCCTGCATGTTACCGCCTCGAAGCTGTTTGGCGCTCTGTTCACCAAGTACCCAGCGGACAGCATCTCCAACATTACTTTTTCCACTTCCATTTGGTCCGACAATACCGGTAATTCCGTTATGAAATTCAAAGTTGATTTTCTGTGCAAAGGATTTGAAGCCATATACTTCAATATTCTTTAAATACATAGTTCACCTGCCAGTTTTTCTTTTCCTCATGTATCACGCATAAAATCAGAATTTCTTTTCCTGAATTGCCTGATATGCTGCTGCCTGTTCGGCAGCTTTCTTTGTATGACCGGTTCCATTTCCGACAACCTGTCCATTCACCTGAACACTTACCGTAAATTGCTTGTCATGATCCGGTCCGCTCTCTCCGGTCAGAATATATTCTACCGGCTGAATTCCTTTTTCCTGGACTATTTCCTGCAGAATTGTCTTGCTGTCATAAAAAAGCTGTTTATGTTCAATATCGTTTAAGATAAATTTCAGGACAAAATCCTTTGCAGGTTCAAAACCACCATCCAGATAAATGGCTCCAAGAAGAGCTTCTGTTGCATCTGAAACGATAGAATCCCTATTACGTCCACCCGTCATATTCTCGCCTTTGCCAAGGAGAAGATACTGTGGAAGTCCAAACTGCCGCGCGCAGTACGCAAGGCTAGGTTCACAGACCAGGCTTGCACGTTTTTTGGTCAGTTCCCCCTCCGGAACCTGTGTGAATTTTGCATAAAGGAAATCACTGCTGATCAGTTCAAGAACTGCATCGCCAAGGAACTCCAGACGTTCATTACAGCCCAGTTTTCCCAACTTTTTTTCATTTGCATATGAACTGTGTGTCAATGCCTGTTTCAGAAGTTTTTTATTTTGAAATGTATATCCTATGATCTGTTCCAATTGTTCCATTTTATCTGCCTTCTTTTCTGTTATTCCTTATCTGGGGCCGGAAATTGCACCGGCTGGATTTTTTCCGCAATTTTTTCGTTGATCCTCTGTTGTTTGAACTGTACGCACTGGAAAATTGCATGCTTAATTTCGATAGCTTTGGCACTTCCATGCGTTTTGACAACAAGGCCTTTTAATCCAAGAAGCGGAGCTCCACCATATTCTGTCGCATCAAAACCTTTGAGTGTCTGTTTCAGCGCCGGTTTGACAAGAAGTGCTCCTATCTTACTTTTTAAAGTACTCATCATTCCGTCTTTGATTTTGTGAATCAGTTCAGAACTGACTCCCTCATAAAGTTTGAGAATAACATTTCCGACAAAAGCTTCGCATACGATAACATCCGCATAACCTGCCGGAATATCTCGTGCCTCAATGCTTCCGATAAAATTGATCCCTTCTGCTTCTTTGAGAAGCGGAAAAGTTTCCTTAACCAGAGCATTTCCCTTTTCTTCCTCTGCACCGTTATTTACAATCGCAACACGCGGATTTTTGATGCCGACTACATGTTCCATATAAATAGATCCCATTTTTGCAAACTGTACCAGATGAGATGGTCTGGCGTCAACATTTGCGCCACAGTCAATCAGAAGAGAAACTCCTTTAGCTGTGGGAATCAACGGAGCCAGAGGCGGACGTTCCACACCTTTGCTTCTGCCGACAAGAACCTGACCGCCGACAAGGACCGCACCCGTGCTTCCGGAAGAAACAAATGCATCGGCCTTCTGTTCTTTTACCATTTTAAGTCCTACAACGATTGAAGAATCTTTTTTCTTTCGAATTGCAAAAACAGGAGGTTCTGCAGTCTCAATTACTTCTGTTGCATTTACCACCTCAATCCTGTCTGTCGGATAATCCTGGTATTTCTTAAGTTCTGAATAGATCACTTCCTCCTGTCCTGTAAGAATCACCTGAATATCATCCCGCTCCTTCACAGCGTCCACTGCAGCTCTGACCGGTTCCACAGGTGCAAGATCTCCGCCCATGGCATCTACAACAACTTTTACTAATTCTGCCATATTGTTCCTCCTGTATATTCTGTATCTATTTAAAAATGTTCTGTAATGATTGTAAAAAATCTCAAACTTTATCATACTAAAGAATCAGCAGAAAATCAACCCTGTTCCTGGTTGATTCTGCTGATTCCATATATCAGATATAGAATTTTCTATTTCTGTGCTTCAATCTGTTCTGCAAGATCATTCAGATACACCCAGCGGTCCATCTTTTCTTCAAGCTGTGCCTCTGCTTCTTCTTTTTGCTGTGTAAGTTCATTTAACTTACCGGAATTTGTTGCATTAGCCATGATATCAGCATCCAGTTTCTCAATTTTGCTCTCCAGCGCTGCAATATCATCATCAATCGTTTCAAATTCACGCTGCTCTTTGTAACTGAATTTCAGTTTTGAAGGACGATTTTGTTTCCATGTTTTTACGGATTCTTTCTCTTCTGCAGAATCTGCAGAAACATTTTTTGAGGCAGAAGATTTTGTGGCCGGCGCTTCTTCAAAAAGGCCTTTGCGCTTTTTTGCTTCAAGGTAATCTGTGTAGCCGCCTTCATACTGTGTGAGATTTCCTTCTCGGTCAAACTCAAAAATACGGTCTGCAAGATTATCAAGAAAATAACGGTCATGCGATACGGCGATCACAATACCTGCAAAAGAATTCAGATAATCTTCCAGAATCGTCAGTGTAGGAATATCTATATCATTGGTAATCTCGTCAAGCAGCAGCACGTTTGGTGCAGATGCGATTACTTTCAAA
>OLNE01002517.1_pt1 | contig 11355 bp, 9 predicted proteins | sample 1672431 | NCBI WGS metagenome assembly OLNE01 (sample SAMEA3136685, study PRJEB25190) | human gut metagenome | reverse complement strand
AGAACCGATCACCAAGTCATAGCCAGCGTCAATCTGTTCAACCATTTGGGAAATATAAGAAGGGTCATGCTGCCCATCGCCATCGACCTGAACGTCAATGTCGTACCCATATTTTTTTGCATACTTATGGCCGGCTTGAACAGCCCCACCGATACCAAGATTCTGAGGAAGATCAAGTACATTGAGGTGGCTGACGCGACAGATCTCAAGCGTGTTATCGGTTGAACCATCATTGACCACGACATAATCATAGCCTGCATCAATTACAGCTTTAACTGATGACAGAATAGATTCTGCCTCATTATAAGCAGGTAGAATAACTAATACTCTATTGGGGTTGTTCATGAACCACCTTTCAATGATAGTCCGGCGTCCTTAGCTAAAACTAAAAATAGCACCAACAGGATGAGCTACACATTAGGCAGAGAACCAACACCAGAGGCAACACAGTATCCACAACGGTTTTCGAAACCACATAAACAGTAGCACGATATTTTGTCAATTCATCAGAGATGCTTAGGACGATAATGCAAAGATGAGTAACGTCAGCTCCAATGTCAACCATAGCCGTCGGGCATGAGAATAATCTAGCGTTTATCTGACTCATCTGTGCTTTTAGAGTCATTATGAGTCACTCATATGCCTTGGTTGGGGGCAACAATCATAGTGAAAAGGATCTACTAAGTACCATAATGTCGGATAGCTTGGGCAACGGATAGGAACTTCTCATATTCATCGCGCGGCATAGCAACATCCACGTCGTCATGCTATGGGATAAAGCCCTGATGGCGTACGGCACCGATACAAGTACCTCCGTACACATAATAATCAAGATCGAGTTCGTCAGTAGTCGATTCGCCAGCATCGGTCACATTGAAATAACCTGTCTGCATTGTTCGAGATTGATTTTCGCTACTTTCTGTTCAGTCTATGTAGCTAAATGCAATTGATTGAACAAAGCGTTCAATCAATCTATTCTTACTTTAAGAAATGAACATCTTAATTGGAGGCTTACAGTGGAACTGAACAAGCGTAACTTTACAGTTCTGTACGAATACTTAAAGAACCCATATGCCAGCCAGCGAGAAGTTGCCGAGCGCACTGGCCTTTCACTTGGATCAGTAAACGCAGCAAATAAAGAGCTTACGAACGAGGGCCTTCTCGAATCGGACAGCCTAACCGACAGCGGTTACGAAGCACTTCACCCCTATAAAGTTGAAAACGCAGTGATATTGGCTGCGGGGCTTTCGAGCCGCTTTGCTCCCATTTCGTATGAAAAGCCCAAAGGCCTTTTAAAGGTACGTGGCGAGATTCTCATCGAGCGTCAGATTAAGCAGCTGCAAGACGCGGGTATCAGCAATATCACCGTCGTTGTCGGCTATAAAAAAGAGTATTTCTTCTATCTTGAAAGCAAGTTCGGCGTTTCGATTGTCGTCAACAACGAATATGCATCCAAAAATAACCACGCATCGCTTATGTGCGTAAAAGAGCGACTTGGCAACACCTACATTTGCTCAAGCGATGATTACCTTCTAAACAATCCGTTTGAAGCATACGTTTGGAAAGCATTTTATTCTGCTCAATATGCTGAAGGCGCAACCAAAGAATGGTGCATTCAAACGGGCGCAATGGATAGAATCACCAACGTTACAATCGGTGGCTCCAATGCATGGTATATGCTCGGACATGTCTACTTTGATAAAGCCTTCTCGCTTGCGTTTAAGCAGATTCTTGAAACGGAATATAACAAGCCTGAAACAACGGACAAGCTTTGGGAAGATCTATATATCGAGCACATCAAGGAGCTCGATATGGTGATCAAAAAGTATCCTGAAGGCGAGATTAACGAATTCGATTCTCTTGATGAGCTGCGTGTCTTTGATCCGCATTTTATCGAGAACGTTGACTCCGACATTTTCGATAACATCGAGCAAGTGCTCGGTTGCTCCAAATCAGAGATTCACGACGTTTATCCCCTTAAACAAGGTCTTACGAATCTATCGTGCCACTTTAGAACCAATGATGGAGAGTACGTTTACCGCCATCCGGGAGTCGGGACCGAATTGCTTATTAACAGAAATGGAGAAGCAGCCGCACTTAAAAAAGCTAAGGAACTTGGCCTTGACGACACGTTCATTCATGAGGACCCAAAGCGCGGTTGGAAAATTTCGAAGTTTGTATCCAACGCAAAGCAGCCTGATCCGCATGATGCCGCCCAAATGAATCGAATGATGCAGATGTGTCGTTCGCTTCACGAGAGTGGTGCAAATGTTGAAACCGAATTTGACTTCTATCTCGAAGCGAAGCGCTACGAATCACTGCTTCTGGAAAAAGGTCCCATCGACATTCCAGGCTACAAGGAAATGGCCGCCGAAATCGATGAATTGGAGCGCTTTGTACAGGCCGATAATGCGCCAAAATGCCTTTGTCATAATGACTTCTTTTACCTCAATTTCCTTATCGATGAAAACGACAAGTACTATCTCATTGACTGGGAATATGCTGGCATGAGCGATTACGCGAACGATTTTGGAACGTGCAGTGTCTGCTGCGAGCTTTCCGAAGATGAAGTCGACCGCGCGCTTGATGCATATTTTGGGCGCAAGGCAACAAACAACGAAGTTGCGCATAACTATGCGCACATTGCCCTTGCGGGATGGTGCTGGTACCTCTGGTCTCTTCTGAAAGAAGCCGAAGGTGATTTTGTGGGCGAATGGCTCTATATCTACTTCAATTACGGTGCCAAATACCTTAAAAAGGCACTGGGGATCTATCGAAAAGGTGAGTAACGATGCAATTCGGCTTTTTTAGCGGCCTTCTTTGGGGCCTTGATACAGTGATTCTTGGAATCGGCCTGGTGCTCGCACCCTATATTGGATCGGCAGAAGCGCTTGCATGCGCCTCCATTGCGGGATCTTTTCTCCATGATGCCTTCTGTGCGATCTGGCTCTTTGGCTACATGGGAGTCCGAGGCAGGCTAAAAGACACACTCGCCGCACTTAAAACTCGTTCGGGGAAGGTCGTCATCGCCGGCGCGCTGCTCGGCGGACCTATTGGAATGACTGGTTACGTACTGGCAATCAATAATATCGGAGCAGCCTACACGGCAATTATCTCCGCCTTCTATCCCGCGGTCGGAGCATTCCTTTCGTTCGTGCTGCTGAAGGAGAAAATGGGCAAAGGTCAGATTCTTTCCCTTCTTGTTGCTCTTTGTGGCGTAATGACGATGGGCTATCTATCTGCCGGATCGAGCGAGATTGCAAATGCCCCCCTCGGCTTACTCGGCGCGGTGCTTGCCGTTATTGGATGGGGATCCGAAGCTGTACTGTGCGCATGGGGAATGAAAGATGATGCCGTTGATGACGAAACGGCCTTGCAAATCCGTGAAACTACGAGTGCGCTTGTTTATGGAGTGCTCGTACTCCCCCTCTTCGGTGCATGGCATTTCACGCTGGGTGCTATCCCGAGCATACCTACATTGATTATTGCACTCGCCGGGCTCGCAGGAACTGCATCCTATCTGTTCTATTACAAGGGCATCGCTGCCATTGGAGCAGCGCGTGCGATGGCTCTGAATATCTCCTATTCGGCATGGTCGGTAGTCTTTGGCCTGATATTGCTTGGCACAATTCCCGACATGGCATCCGTAATCTGCTGCGTTGTAATTGTATGCGGAACTGTTTTGGCCGCTAGCAACTGGGACGAACTATTTGGACGCAATCAGGCGGCATAGCTTAAATACTAATTTAGTATCAAAACCGCCCCAAAAGGGGCGGTTTACTCTTAGGCAATAATTATTAGATTACCGGCACGCACCCAAAGGCCCGACCCTCACGGGGGCTCGAGCCGAATTGCAGATTATCTCGTGGCGGACCAGTCAAACCGGTACAATTTTCGCTTCGCCCCCCATCGAAGGGATCCTGGTACTCCTTGACGCTCGGTAGGTCAAGCGCGATATCGGCCTTCTCCTACCCCCGGATGTTCTACGCACTCAAGGCCTCGTTCAGACCGACGATGAACACGCAACAGCCCTCGGCACGGCATTCTTGTTGCCGAATTTACACTTCATGCTCGCGTGCTTGTTAAATATCACCAGCGAGCTCCCTCCCTTCAGCGCTATCGCCTGCAGCATGAGGATATGGTCGTGCATCAAGTGCCCCTAGATGATCTCTATCCCCTTGTCCTGACAGAGCTTCCTGAAGAGACAGAGCTACTTGAAGACCTCCCCAAGGTCAGTACTGAACTTTTCTTACTCCACGTGGGCAGCGATGCTTGGATTTATGCCACGGAAATCATTCCGTCTATTGCAACTATCTTTTGCTGTATTATTTTCTTTCTTGGAACCATCCTAGCGGCAACAGATTGGGATAAGCTCATCAGCAAGACGGAGGTTCGTATTTCGATGAGTCGGCAGTACCATAATTGTTGGTAAGGAAACAAATGGACAAAGAAGTGTCAATCATAGTCCCGATGTACAACGTCGAAAAATACATCGAGAGGTGTCTTTCTTCGCTGAGCAACCAAACAATTGAATCCTATGAGGTTATTTGTATTGACGACTGCAGCCCCGATGGATCCGCTGAGATTGCTTCTCGTTTTAGCAATAAATATCCTAATAAGTTTAGGTTATATCGCAATGCAACCAACATCGGATTAGGCAAAACTCGCGAGCGCGGTATCAGCCTTTCGGAAGCCCCCTACGTCATGTTTGTCGACAGCGATGATTATGTCGCGGCTAACTATATTGAGACATACTTAGCCGAGGCAAAAAAATCAAATGCAGAGCTTGTCATAGGCGGCTACTCTCGTGATGTCGATGGAAAAATTACTCCTCACTACCCAACAAATAGCGACTGGAGCTTAATTTCCTATACCATCGCGTGTGCAAAGCTATATAAGAAATCATTTTTGGCGGATAAAGGGATTTACTTCAGCAGCACGCGATGCGGTGAAGATATTTTTTTCAGCTCGAAGATTTTTTTAGCTGAACCCAGCTATTCTGTTCTTGAGAAATATGCAGGTTATTACTACTTCTTTAACCGTAACTCAATCACGAGTTCCGCAAAAAAAGACCGGCAACTCGAACATTACATTGCAGGAATCTATGACGAATTGCTCAATGACGGAGCTTTCGATGGCGCAGAGGACAGGAAACTCCAGATGATTGAGTACTGCTACTACGCAAACATGGTTAATGCTCTGGTCGTTTATGGAAAAGGCTGCGGTAAGAAGCGGATGCAAGAGAAAGTCGCATTCGTCTTTAATCACGCCGCCGCTCTTTTCCAAAACTCTTTAGCAAACCCCCTTCTTCGATCGCCATTCATCAAGGGTGAATCATTAAAGAGAAGCATGGGTGTCTATCTTGCGCTGATGCTGCATCGACACAATCTCGACCGACCCTTTTACAATTTAGTTGCAAAGCTATAGGACACTTAAGTGAAGTTAGTTTCAATTATTATTCCCATATACAATGCAGAAGAATCAATAAGAGACTGTCTGGAATCAATAGTCGTACAGGACTATCAGCGATTAGAAGTAATTGCTATTGACGATGGATCCACGGATAGTACGCCCACAATACTTGACAATTACAAGCGGGCGGATAGCCGAATAAAAGTAATCAGGCAAGCGAATGCGGGCGTATCGGCAGCTCGAAATCGCGGAATTGACGCTTCTTCCGGCGACTATGTTACTTTCGTTGACTGCGATGACGTGCTTCTTCCAAATCATATAGCAAATCTTGTGAGCTCAATCGGCGATGTAGACCTTGCTATCAACTCATATTTAAAATGTGAAGATAAGAGGATAACTAGCGTCACAAGCCGCGAGGTCAACAAACCAATTTCCCTTAATAAGACTCTATTAACCACACTATTCAGATCAGGCCTACTGAGCCCCGTCTGGAATAAGCTATTTAAGAAATCGATACTAGATAGACAGTCGATTAGATTTGACATTAGGCATGGATTAGGCGAAGACGCTAGCTTTGTGTTTCAGTATCTAATACATTCGAATAAAAAAATTTGTATTAGTGGAACCGCATCATACAAATACACCCAATCTTCAGGCGGAACCTTATCCACCAAGTTCGTGCCAAACTTTCAAGCTTGCATCATGGAAGAATTTGAGAACTTTATCCTGCTGTATCGATCCCTTCCGCCTCTAAATAACGAAATAAGGCCAGTTCTTCGTGATTATTTAGCAGCAATGATTGTTTCGATGGACAACCTCTATATCCACAAGGCAGAAATGACCGGTACCGACTACCGCAGATTGATGAAAGCCTGCAAAACTGAAATTGAAAAGTGGGTCAAATGCTATCGCAAGGAAATTGGACTCGATGCGATAATCATTTGGAGGGCATGGTGCGTTACACACGGCCTCCATTATGTTGATTACTATATCCGTGTATTAGTTAAAACAGTGCTACAGAAATGAAACGTATGAACCGTAAAGAGCGGATTTCCGATTCACAAAAGACTCTCCACACCGCCTTTTCCAATACTATTGCTAATGTAATATCTCTCGTCATTGGAACCCTTGTAGTCTCCGTGACGACACGCGTTATGTCTCAGGACGATGTGGGTACCGCTGCTACTTTTCTAGCGAACCGCAACACAATTGCTATATTGGTTACTTTTTCTATTTATGCATATGTTAATAGGGGTCTAGTCCTCCATGACGAGGATAAAATTGGTTTCCTACAATCCGTTGCTTATTTCTGCATACTTGTAATCTTCGCTGCATTCATCATAGCGCTGCCATTTAAACAGCAGCTAATGAATCTTCTATCGCTCGATCCGTTTCTATATTACTGGCTTTTTGTTAGCTTACTTTCCTATACAGTATTTTTAGTAGCAGACTATTACTGCATTTACTCAAATAAAAGCGGACTCGTCTTTTGGATAGTAATTGCAACTGGCCCAATTGGACAAATACTATCGGTTATCTTTGCCGTTCTAATGCCATCAAATAAATATATTGGACGCGTACTAGGCCTCGATGCTGCATATGTACTCGTTACACTTATATTTCTCATAGGCTTTCTCTTCAAACAGAAAAGGCCCTCATGGCGTAAGTGCCTAAAATACATACAAGAAAGCTTATCTTTTACATTACCGCTTCTTCCGCATCTACTTTCCCAAATGCTGTTGACGCAATGCGACCTGATACTTATTTCCTATCTATGTGGAACAGACAAGAGCGGAATATATAGCATGGGCCACACCGTTGGAAATCTTGCCTTTACCGTAATGACGCAGATAATGTGCGCTTGGTCCCCTTGGGTATACAGGAGAATGAAAGAAAACCAATATGCGCCAATTAAATATGGAAGCGAGTTCTTGATGGCGCTCGGGGTATTTCTATCTTGCGGCTTAATAACTGTCTCACCCGAACTTGTCCATCTGATGCTGCCTTCCAGCTATGCGGTCACAACCTCAATCGTCCCCATGCTCGTGTTTGCTATGTATTTGCAGTTTTTGTTTACACTTGTTTATGACCTTGAGTACTTTAGGAAAAAACCCCATTGGATTGCACTTCAATCATCCATTGCCGCAGCATCAAATGTTGTGCTCAATATCCTCATAATCCCAATTGCAGGATATCAAAGTGCCTGTTATTTAACCTGCATAAGTTATGCAATACTACTTTTAACCGGATTGGCTATGACAAGGAAGCTCGATTTTAATTCAATCTATAACTCAAAAGCATTGCTGCTCTCAGTTATATTTATGGGAGGCTATTCATTGTTAGGAATCACGGTTGAAAACAACCTTGTTATCCGATATTTACTCATGGTCACAGTTACGTGCTTCCTATTGTATAAATATCGAAATGTATTAAATAGCCAGCTAAAAGAACTTATGAGGTCAAATGAGCAATAAGCTACTAATAACAACCGGTTACATGGGATCTGGGTCATCTGCATATACCGATCTGTTATCTGAATACAAGGACCTTCAATGCAACAACGGTTCTTTCGAATATGTATTTCTTCATTGTCCTAACGGAGTATTTGATCTTGAAGACAAGCTTCTTATTGGAAATAATGCCATCCGAAGTGATGAAGCATTACATTCCTTTTTATTAACAATGAAAGACTTGCACACCAAGAAGCTTTGGTGGCCAGGGAACTACGCGAGCAATCTCTCTCCACATTTTTATACGCTAGCGTGCGAGTTTGTTAAATCGCTAACAATAATAGAGTCTGATTCCTACTGGTATTACCAACAAAATCTCTCGAAACTAAAGAGTGTTTTAAATTTGCTTCTTAGAGTCGCGAGCAAAGTACACATTTCTCCTAAAAATGCAATTTTACTTAACTATCACCCGATGCTTTTGGCAATACCAACGCATGAAGAATTTTATAAGAACGCAAAGTTATTTATCTATGCATGTCTGAATGAGATGGGTTTACATGACCATTCCCTTTTAATTGATCAGCTGATGCTACCTCATAATCTATGGCGAATGAGTAACTATTTTAACGATGACACTTATGCTATTGCTGTCGATCGCGACCCCAGAGATGTTTTCATTCTAAATAAGTACTACTGGCATCCCGCTAATCAAGCAGTGCCGTTTCCGCTTGATGTAACTTCATTCTGCAGCTATTATCGGGCGATGCGAGAAAGCGTGAGACCTTACGCCAAAGATCGTGTAATTGACGTTCATTTTGAAGATTTAGTTTATCGCTATTCAGATACCGTAAGCATGCTTGAGGCGCGTATTGGTTATAAACCAGAGGATCACATATTACGTTTCGATAAATTTGACCCTCGTGTTTCAATAAATAACACGCAGTTATTCAAGAATGACATGTATCGTAATGAGACAAAGTACATCGAAGAGAATCTTAAAGAGTATCTATATACTTTTCCTTACGAAAAACCTGATCACGATGGTTTGATTTTTTAGATAAAGATGCGATTGGGTTTATCGCGTTAAGATTTTCGTCAATACCTTAAACGCAAATGCACGGGACCTTTTATGTAAGATCCCCGTGCATTCTTGCTAACAAGTCGAATAACCTACAAATTTCATTAATGAGCGCCGCGCATAACCTCATTCAAATAGCCAATTAACTGACTGTAAATAAGGCTTGGTTCGAAATCCGCAATCCGTTCTGGCGCCCTCTTTGCATAGGTGGAATATAACTCAGGGCTAGTGATTAGTTCTTCAATTGAATGAGCCATATCTTCGGGATTTTGCACCTTGCAGAGAATTCCATACCTGCCATTTCCCAATATTTCACGTGGTCCGCTGCGAACATCAGTCGCAATTACAGGCTTTGAAAAATGCAGGGCTTCAAGAATAACGGTGGGAAGTCCCTCCGCGGCAGCGCTCGCGTGAATAAAAAAGTCACATGCCGCATAATAAGGAGCAGGGTTATCAATTTGTCCAGCCAAGTGAACGTAATCTTGCATATGCTCTTTATTAATAAAATCGATTAGCTTTTGCTTTTCAGGACCATCACCAACAATGACCAAATGACGCTTTTGTTTTAAGCCGGCATTAAGAATCCTTAACGCACGAATCGCCGTGTATGGGTCCTTTTCAGGATAGCTAAGTCTCATAACCATTAAAGCAAATTGTCCGTATTTGGCTTTCAGGTTTGAAACGATGTCTGGCTGAATCTCTCTTTCACCTATGGTAATCGGATTATAGATAACTTTTTTCTTAACCTTAAAACGAGTGTGGACGGCCTGGAATTCTTCATCTCCTTCAACGCCAAGACAAACAAGGGCGTTAAAGCGTTGATACAGAAGAGGAAATCCTTCACTCATAATAGCGTAGGAAGAAATGGTTCCATGGAGCCAAGCAACCCTTTTAAAGGATCGAATAAGCCCCTTCGATACAAAAGTAAGGTCATTAAAATGACCAGAAAAAGCAATGGCAATATCAACGGCAGGAGTTGTATATCTAGCAAGGGGCTTTATAGCAATGTCAAAAGCTCCACAGAGAGTTGAAAACAGCGGATAGGCGAACTTTCCCCACACGGGGCGACGCGTTAAAGATACATAGCACTCAGGAGAACATAGCTTTGAAAAAGAAAGCGAGTGGTACTGAATTCTGCTATCCAACTGATGAACAAATTCATTTCTTTGGGGAGAAAGATTCACGACGACAATCTCGTGTCCCGCATTGCAGAGGGCGTTGCAGTAATCGATTCCGACTCGCTCGATTCCTCCGCAACCCAACCCATCAAATACAAATGCAAGTTTCATTAAAGTCAATCACTTTCTTCTATCATAGTTGTAGATCATCGAGCGAATCAAACAAGCCAGCTGATAAGCAGCCTATACGAACGGCCTAAGAACGCCCTTGATCGGATAGCCTACATATACGCTATGAACACGAACCCCATAACGAGGAGATGCCGCTTCTATAATCTGGTCATTACCCAAATAGATGGCAATATGACCGTTGTAACAAATCAAATCTCCCCGCCGGCGCTGAGAGAAATCAAGATGCATAAACTTTGGATCATTCCACATATCGTTGGCATAATGGTCATGTCCGGGAGTGTAGTAATGATCCCAGGGCGTATAGCGACCCAAATCCATACCAGTTGCATATAAACACTGCATTACCAGTCCAGCACAATCAATTCCAACGCCAGGCGCGCAGGAATAATCCCAAATATAAGGTGTAGTTCCCACATAATCATATGCTCGAGTAATCATCGCGTTAACGCATTCGTTCCTTGTAGCGCTAACCGAAATCCTCGACTCTGTTCGATAGCCAAAAATGCCTTGTCCGAGATGCGGAATAGTAACTGACTTGCTAGAAACCTGATAGTAGTTAGAGGGATTTTGATATCCCCAATAAATACAGCTGCCGTCTGAATTGAAAGTTCTAATGTAACCATCAATCATCAGTGAACCGGTTACCATTCTTCCACCGTTATTTGGATTGAGATAATACCAGCTTTGTCCAACCTTTTTCCACCCAGTTGCCATTGCCCCACCGTTATCGGAGTCCAGCCAATACCACGAGCCTAAATCCGATACCCAACCGGTACGCATAATTCCATTTGATTTATCTAAGTAATAATAAGCAGAACCATTCCAATACCAGCCTCGATGCATAATCCCATTGGAATCAAACAGATACCAATTATCATCAATCCTCTGCCACCCGGTTAGCATATGGCCCTGCGAATCAACATAATAGCGATCACCGCCGCAGTCGACCCATCCCGACAGAACCTCAGTGAAGGTTGAGTCTTTATAGACCACCCCATCTTTAACCGCCATACAAAGAACACCATCGTTGGCAGCGTAAGACAAAAAACCCTCGGGCATCTCGACCCAGGCCGACCTGGCGCAGGCCCCGCCGTTGGCGGGGTCG
>OLNE01002513.1_pt1 | contig 11367 bp, 10 predicted proteins | sample 1672431 | NCBI WGS metagenome assembly OLNE01 (sample SAMEA3136685, study PRJEB25190) | human gut metagenome | reverse complement strand
AAACTTTGGCTTGCTGTTTAATTGTTTCTTGCCTTGTACCATAATTTGAATAATTAAAAATCATGGTGCAAAGGTACGAAACTTTATCTAGGCGCACAATACGGCATTCACCGATTCCTAAGACATAGCCAAATTTTTGAGCAACTTTTTATGTTAATAAATACAAAAGAGGTATTTTTGAGCTTACTGGCACTACAATATCGGTAGCAGAAATAGTCAAAAATGATTTTTCTGTTACAAAACAACACGGAGCTCGTTCTTTTAATAGCGTATGGCTAGATTCCTAATTAGTTATCCGTGTTTGTGTCTTTACAAGACTCTAAATGGCAGTAGCACAGACTGCTATAGTTCACTTGTTTCGGACTTATGATATTGCAAGTTTCTCATTGCTGCTCTTTGAATCCAACGGATCCCATTTTCTGTTCTGTTTGCCTATGGCGAACATTCTGAGAATGAGTTTGAACTTAACGGCATTCAATGCCTTGCGTTTTGTGTCTGAATCTTGCTTACCTCCTAATTTACGGTTATAAAATGATTGTAACTCTGCATCATATTGTACAGCAACTGTGGCCGCCATGGATAGATCTGCTTTCGCCTGACCATCACAGCGTGCTGAAGGTCGGGGACGCCATTTCACACTGGTGCCTGAAGTGTGGGAGTGCGGTGCCACGCCGACATAACTGGCATATTGCCTTGCTGTTTCAAAAGCAGTAAAGTTTCGGGTAATGACAATGACATTCATGGCATTGACGAAGCCGATTCCCGGTATTGCCAGAAGATTCTTGTAAGTGGTAGATAGACTATCGTCAGTCTCCAGCAACTTCTGTATTTCCAACTCTATGTTTTCAATGTCATGGTCGAATTTCTTTATGTAGCCATCATATAACAGGGCGTCTTCCTTTGTGGTGCATAGCTGTCTTCTGTTTATGAAGCATGTTCGTTGTTCTACCAGGAACTTACGCTCATTCATCAGTGCCTTGAGTCTCTGCATGGTCTTGTCAGGCATTTTATAAGGCTTGACACATTCTGTACCATTATAGCGATAGAGAAAGTCTGCAATCTTGGCAGAATCAATCTTGTCGCTCTTGTCCTTGGGTCCCATGGGATAATGCTTTACCACATGGGTGGAGAGCATGCAGAACTGATACTTCTTGGCATTAAGAAACTTCTCCAGCTCCATAGAGTAGCTACCGGTGAACTCCATTCCGAAGAGACAGTTCGAGAGTACCACATGATTCTTCTTGAGCCATGTGCACATTTCGCCAAATCCCTTGCGGGAATTGTTGAATACATCGTGAGGAAAGTCCTTAATTGGGGTTCCTTCACAGAAAAATGATACGTCAATGACATTTTTTGAGATGTCGATGCCGATAAATGATTTATTTTTCATACCTTTGTACCGCATTTTGCAGGAAGGAGCTCTCTATGTCAGAGTAAGCCACATCTTTTAAAAGCTTCCACGGCTAATTCCCTAAATGGCACTTGACCTGGCATTTCAGGCTGGGGAGACTAGATCAGGGAAAGGTCTTTGTCTAAGACAAAATAGTTCACTACCCCCGTCCGGAGTTCCTTCCTTTTCAGATGCTCCGGCAAAGGTAGTGAAAAAAACGCAGACAAAAGACTTAGTCAGAAGATAGTTATGATCTAAGAAGGGAAATAGTTCACTTTTGCTGCATTCTCAGTTCTTGTATGCGTCGGTCTCCACATATGGTGTTCCACGCTTTATCACGGCAAACATACGAAGGACCAGTTTGAACTTGATGGCATTGAGTACGATGCCACCACATTTTTCCTTTTTCTTACGTATCCAATAGCCTCTTATTGCAGGATTGTAGGTTATGGCGGAAAGGACTGCTATGGATAAGTCTGCCTTGGCTTCTGAAAAGCCTTTCTTGGAAACACCCGTTTTCTTTCTTACTGAGGTACCAGATTCCTTTTTAAATGGGGCTATTCCTATGTAACAGGCATATTTGCGAGGATTGCTGATTGCAGTGAAATTTTCCGTCAATACAATGGTTTCCAACGCTATGATGCGACCAATGCCAGGAATGGAGGTCAGCAGCTCGTAATTCTTGCTGATGCTTGCATCTTCCTGTATGTAGCTGTCAATCTCCTTGTCTATTGCTTTCTGGTTTTCCTGCATGTTTTTCAGCAGGAGTTTCTTGCGTTCAACAGATAAGTCTGTGTCGTATGCGCAGGTATCATGAAGCTGTTGCTTGCAGAGAGTTGACTGCTTGGTGTTCTGTTTACGCTCTACCAGCAGTCTCTTCAACTTCAAATAGACAGGTGAGGGAAGTTTGGAGGGATTGCGAAGAATCTTCTTGTGGTTCTGCTCACAATAGATTGCTATTCTGAAAGCATCTAGTTCGTCTGTCTTGATACGGTCAAGAGAGCGCTGGTCATCATCCAAGTCTGGCTCAAAGTGATGCATTTTGCGAGGGTCCACCATACCATAGATATATTCTTTGGATTCCAACCATAATCTGAAATTTTGGTTATAGAGTCCAGTATATTCCATACAGAATAAAAAGGTATCAAAGTCTTTTCCTACCTTTGCGACCCAGGAGCCAATTTTTTTGAATCCTGCATTATCATTGCTCACCTGAATATGAGCATTCTTCCAATCAATGGTTTCACCATCATAATAAGCAAGGTCGAGTGTCTTCTTGGAGACATCAACGCCAAAGTAAAGTTCTCTATCCATTATCTTAACATTTTAGAATTTAATGGAATCAAGAAAGAAAGTTGGGTGGGCGAAGGACTGAATCAGTGAATAGAGAATATCTAGGATACTTACTAGTACACCTTAACACCCATTAACCAACTTTGACTTTCGTGATTCCGGGTGCAAAGGTAAAAGAATACTTACAATGAATAAATCTTTAGTATTTACTAATTGCCCAGCTGGATATTGGAAATTGATATGTCCTAATACTATAGCTATGATAGAAATACCTTTTGCTATATCAACAGATAAAAATCGTTTCATTATTATTTTTCCATTATCTTTAAATATTCCTCTTGATACTGTTCAGACATGTGTTTAGCAGTATAGTTATGTTCAAATACTTCACGGATAGACTTTGCTGTTGATTCTACATTAAGATTTAATACTTTTCGAATAGCATTTAACAAAGACTCCATACTTGTGTTATCAAAAGTATATCCCATTGGTTGCACTGTCTTATTTATAACTTCCTTATGAGAAGGAATATCAGACAAGACACAAGGTAATCCAACAGTCATACTTTCAAGCAATGTATTAGCTAATCCTTCAACATCTGAAGCAGATATATAATAATCACAAGCTATCAGATAGTCATAAACATTACTCTTGAAACCAGGGAGAAGAATATTCGCTGACTCATGTTTTTTCAAATCATCATATAAGTCACCATTACCCAATAATATAACACCAAGATTAGGATTATTCATTTGCTCAAAAGCACGAATAATCATTTCAGGATGTTTCTCATTAGAAAAGCGACCAATAAATATGAAATACTTTACGCCCTTTTTAAGTCCGAATTGCTTTCTAAGACTTTCTTTTTGGTTATAATCCGTATGCCAAAGAGGTAATGAACAGCCATTAGGAATCGCTTTCATTCGAAAGTGTTGCTCATCCCAATAACTTTGAGCTACACTTTCTGAACAGGCAATTGGCTCATCCATTTTCTTTGTGAAGAAATTACTCAGCCAAATCACTACTTGTCCCTTCAGTTTACCATACATTACCTTCTGCTGAATTCCCGGGTAGATATGAACAGTTTCCATTTTCTTATACTTCTTTGGTAAAAATGGAACCAAGAACATAGAACGTGGACAATGTGTGTGAAGAATATCAGGGTTTATCAACTCTACTGCTCTCCTTAAAGTTTTATACATTGCAAGAGGATTCAGCGTCTTTGCTGGAGACATCTGTACAACCCTAATTGGCAAAGCCTTAAACTCATCAATTCGAGATATTTTTTGCTCCTCGACCATAGTTATTATAGAAATCTCAAATTTAGAGAAATCCATATATTTGATAATGTTATACAAAACATTTGGAGGTCCTTGATTACTCAAAGAAGAAATCACGTAACAAACTTTAATCTTTTTCATTGTCTTATTTTAATAGTAAATTGAATATATTCGGCCCCATCGCATCAATAGCTGGTATTAAAAATGCAATTTTCATAATCTTTTCATTTTAACAATTTGCGAAATATATTCAAGGCATTTCTAACAAATATCCCTAAATATTCATTATAATGATAGGATTTCAGAACTAATCTTTTCCAAATTGGAAATTCACCCAAAACCTTGTCATTCCAGAACTCAAAGTTTGCTAACTTACAAAATGAAGGACAATATTCAACTTTTCCACCATCTCTTAAAAAAGAGTAGTATTCATCCAATAACAGATATTGTAAATGAGGACGAATTAAAACATTATCAAGCAAACACTCTTGGCGCATAAAGTCAAGAACCCATTGTGCATACTCAACTCTCTTCATCAATGTTTTACGGTTTTTGGTATTAGCCATAGAATGAGGATACTGAATATAATGATAAAAAGGTATATTAATCACTTTAATTCTTGGATTATGATTTTTTACCATTATCAAATTCGTTATAACATCCTCGCCAGTTGTTATATGAATTGGCGTACTAAAGTCTTTAAGCATATCAGTTCTTATAAGTCTTCCACACAAAGAAGCCGTTATTGATTTTGAAAGAAAATTTGAATATAGACCTATTTTATCATCTGCAAAAACTTTTTTATTCTTATGTTGACAAGGCAGCACTTTTCCGTTTTCGTTTTCTAACAAAAAGTCTGCAACTATGACATCATAATCCTTTGTGTACTGCGCAAGAGATTCTATTGTATTTTCATCTATAATATCATCTGCATCTAAGAAAAAAACGAAATCTCCTGAAACATGTTGCAAAGCTTCTTTTCTTGCAGAAACTAATCCACCATTAGCTTTCTCAACTAATATAATTCTAGAATCTTTAGTAGATAATGACTTTACAATAGCACTTGTTGAGTCTGTACTACCATCATTTATCACAACTACTTCTATATCACTATAGGTCTGCTTCAAGCAACACTCGATACTTCTCGCTATATAACGTTCTACGTTATATGCAGGTATTATTATACTTATCATATTATTTTAATTCATTATTCTTAAGAAACCACCTTCATCATCAATATTTGAAATAATCCACTTCATATCATAAGTGTTTGTTAATATCAATAAAGATGGTGTATACACCAATTGTGATTCTCTACTTATACTCAACTGTCTTCGACAATTCCAAAAGCCCATAAGAATAGACACGATAGACAAGACAAATAGCATGTTCAGAGTTTTATTAAATAGCTTATTGCTTTTAAAGTTATTCAAATAGAAAACTTTTATAGAATATGCCATAACACCCATAAAACGCGCATTAATGACTGTGAATGGAAGTGTAATAAATGACAACAGCATGAGCGAATTAGTCAAAATCGTCACTTTTTTATTTTCATCAGAATATAACAAAATATAGACAAGCACCATTATATATATGATGCAAGAGCTTATCATATTTGCAAGTTGTTCTTTCCACGTTAGCTCATCTTGCCAATCTTTTGCATAATATCCATCCAAATAATAAGAATAATGTTCGACTATATCTGTAGGCAACGGCAACATTTTAAATATATCCATGAATAAATCACCACTCAACAAAGCCGCTGTCACACCTATAAAAATAATAAACTTTCTTGAAAAGTGAATATGAAATACTTTAAATACCAATAGAGAAACAGCAAAAATTAGAAAGGAAAAATGATTAAACACAGAAAGGACTACAAATATCCAACCTTTTTTATTTTCTCTGAACACAACCAAGTATGCACCATACATAAATAGCTGGGTAGAAAAGCCAAATCTAAACAAATTTCCCACCAATGAAAAACTAACAAAAACTATGAGACTCTTCAGTCTATATTTTTTATCATTCAGTATTGGATTATTCAACCTTAAGTCACGATATAATGCACCAATTAATATATAGCCAAAGAAATTGTACAAGAATCTGGTAAAATCAAACGGAACATTTATCTTATCCAACAAATAGCCAGTAATATACAACAAGAAGTCTAACTTTAATGTAATTATAGCAAGAAACTGATTCCAAGATAACATACTATAGGTTGCAGCTTTCATTGTATACTGATGGAAATCTCCTACTGGTGGATACAATATGGCAAACAAGCCCATAAAAAAAGAGAACATTATAAATGCCCACTTTTCATTCCTCACCATTCCCTTAAATATCCAAGGTAGGGCATATAAAGGATAAAACAATCCAACTAGAATCGCTGCTTTTGATTTGTTACTTTGCTTCATGAGATAAGTTTAAATGTATTATTTTTCAACTGCTTCTGAACAAGAAACTTCATCAAACGATTATGGCATATTTTATCTAACACGTTATACAAATTTTCGTTCATGACAATTCGCATCTTTTTCAAGAAACACTTAAAACTCCAATAGTGTAGTTTTTGATTACCTAAAACTAAATTAAATTCATACCAAGCTTTATATACGCTTTTAGAAGAGACTCCAGAAATACTATCAAAAATTACAACCGGAATATCTTGCTTATATAAGAATTTGCCACTATTATCATAAATTTGCTTTAATAGAGCAAAATCAGCTGCAATTCTATATTTAGTATTAAACTCAAATGTATCAAATATCTTTCTTTTAACAAAACTAGCAGGATGTGCAATTGGAAATGTTACACTAAAATTCTCAATTGGCTCAGGAACCTTATAGAATCGTCCAAATTGCATCACATATATTACATCTCCATACACCACATCAACATCTGCACTAATTTCTTCTTTAAACAGTGAAGAAAATACTTTTTCATTATAAAGCACATCACCAGCATTAAGAAATTGCACAAAATCTCCACAAGATTTTCTTGCACCTTTATTCATTGCGTCATAGATTCCTTTATCTGGCTCACTCACTATTACGTCAATATTATCTTTATACTTATTGACTATATCCATCGTACCATCTGTAGAGCCACCATCAATAATGAGGTACTCCACATTAGGGTACGTCTGATTAATGACAGAGAGAATTGTTTTCTCTATGTCGTTGATGGCATTATAACATACCGTCACTACTGAAATCTTTGGTTGTATCATTTTATTAATTCTCTATTATTCTAAAAAATGCCATTGCTATATCCACTATCAAATGCAGGTACATAATGAGCACAGCAAAAATGACCGCATTACAAGCAATCACAAAAAATTGATTATCTAAAGCAGACTTCAAAACAGAAGCTATGAAAACACATATAATTCCCAATAACATTGCCATCATGTTCTCCTTCATCTCCTGCACAACTATTTCAACATTCTTGTCTTGATGCAATTCCTTGTATTTCAACAAAGCATTAGAACAAGCAGAAATAGCCGAAAAATTAAGAGAAAATATTGCGAATGTAAAAGGAAAACTATATTTCAAAAGTGCATCAATATCCTTAGGATTCATCCATTTGACCAAGCATGCTATTAGAAGTCCACATACTAGCCAAAATGAGATGATATATACTTTGTTCATAAGCCGTGATTTAAAGTATCTAACAACTTAGAATATGCCATAGGGTCGCCTTGAAAATCAAGTTCTTCCAATTCAAAGCTTTTCGGCCGTTTACCAGTTTTGATTGTTTTCTTCAATCCTTGAATTTTCAAAGAAATAGGTATACCAGAGTTTTCTGAATCATTCGTATAATCTTGAAGGTCTTCATTTTTTTCGTCTAATTCCAAAGACTTACCCTTAAAGACTATTTCAGACTCCGTACTATTAACAACTTTACTTGTATCACCAAGTAACTCTTTCATCTTTTCACTGGCTCTGCCTAGATTAGGATAGTGATAAGTAAAGCGGACTTCATTAATACGACCACGGTATTGCTTAACATAATCCCAAAATTCAGAAGCTAAATTCTGTCTTTTCAATGAAATATATAAACGATGTTTACATAATATATCATTGAGAGACTTTTCTAGAATGTTACGAACAGTGTCAGTATTATTAAAAGCTCGGCTTGCCTCCTCAATCGCTATCATTTGATGACCTGGTCGATAATCAATTATTACCCCACAACTAGGCTCATCCTCATCTTTTAGCACCTGAAAATTTTTCTCTCTAACAAACGACTTACGATTAGCTAAACGCATAATCATAATGCTGTCACGATGCATTCGAACAGAGTTTTCATAAGTTCTACCATAATGATGAAATTTTGCTGAAGACAAAGCCTCTTCAAAATATTCTAATTTATGAGCCATTATCTCATCACGTACTTGGAGAGTTGGCTCAAACAAATCTAGCTGCCTCACTTCAACTAGTGGGGTAAACTGAAACGTATAAACTACATACTTCATATTGAGTTCTTACATAAACATTTTATTCTTATTGCCAACATCCATCGTACCATCAATAGAACCCACCTTCAATGAAGAGGTACTCTATTCTCGGATACGTTTGATTAATGACTGAGAGAATCGTTTTCTCAATGTCGTTGACGAAATTATAGCATATCGTCATGGAATGGAATTTTGGGTTGTATCATAGGAATATTTATCCTATCACTTCTCGAAATCTATCTCCCAAGGCATCCCAATTCATTCTTTCCTTGAACATCTGGGCTGCCTTTTCTTGCATATACTGCAACTTGCCCTTGTCTGCAAGAACTTCAAGAATCTTATTGGCAAAATCATCTGGATTGCTGCCCATTGGCAGCCGATAACCATTTTCGCCATTTAAAACATAATCACCAATGCCTCCTGTATCAAACGTGATGCTAGGAATTCCATAAGCTGAGGATTCACAGAATACAATACCAGCACACTCTGCTCTCGTAGGGAGAATGAAGATATCGGCCTGCTCACGAAGGCTTATCATTTTCTGGGCCTGCTCTGGAATGTTACGATTCAAGAAACCATAAAACTTGATGTTCTCGTCCTTTATCTCGTAAGGTGGCTGACAACCTACGAAATGAAGCACATATCTTCTTGATGTATCTTTCTTATTGAGAAGCTTGGTACACTCCACTGCTATCTCGCCGCCCTTGCGTTCCCATTCTACACCTACAAACAATAGGTTCACAAGACTCTCGTCATGAGGTTGCTTCTTGAATTCCGCTGTATCTACACTTGCACCAAAGTAACCGAGATGACATGTTGACTCTGGAATACGGTAGAAATCCACCGCATCGCGCATAGCCCAATTGCTAGCAAAAACATTTACATTGCAATTCTGCATCGCTCTACGCTGAACCTCATTGCCATCTTTGATGTTCGCATCCGTAAGGTGGAAGAAGTAATAATCTACCATCTGATGGAAACATGCATCGCTGAAATATACTCTCTGAGGTATGTCAGTCTTGGCATAAGCTGCAAGATTACTACCACGGAAAAATACTACGTCATACTTTTTCCTTGCCAAAAGCTTGTTTACTCTTCGACCTTTCAACTTAGCATAAGTCGTGGTGAAACAAGGATCGTTGTGTTTGCCCAGCAAACGCCAAAAGACTTTATAGGTGAGACGAAAGAGTTTTTCCGCCTTCGTTTCCTGCAACCAGATGGTCTCTACATCGTAATTGCGCTTCAACTGTTGTACCAAGTTATATGGAATACCCGACCAAGAACGTTTGTCTTCAGGGTTAGCACCATCTATATAAATTAATGTTTTCTTATTGTTTGTCATCGTTTTTATCTTATTTATCTTACAAAATTAGTTATACAATTTCTATAGGCTTGAGGAATTCCCATGTCGAACATCTCGCCGTCTAACTGCACTCCCATCAATCCATATTTTCCTCTCACTTGTTCCAGGGCTGTAGTCAATTCCACCTCGCCTCGTTCACTTACCACACCATCGTTGATGTTCTTTTTCAGCTGCTCGAAGACTTCTGGAGTCAACACATACTGTCCGAAGACCGAATAGTATCTCTGTTCTCCGTTATGCATTTTGACGGCAAGCTGGTCTTCCGCATAAGAGACTTTTGGTTTCTCACAGAACCGTGATATATTCATCACTGTCTCATCACGATTTTCCCAACAACCCGACATAATGCCATAATAACTTACGTCCTTCAGAGGTATGGAATGTATAGCAATCATCGGCTTGGAATACTTCTCATAAGCCTCCATCAGTTGTAAGGCACATGGTTTGCTCTTGTTGGAGCGATAGATGGTATCACCCAATAACAAAAGAACAGGTTCGTTGGCTGCGAAATTGGCTGCTAGGGATACCGCATGTCCGAATCCTCGTTTCTCAATCTGATAAACATATCTCAGCCGCTTTCCAATCTCCAGAATATGGCGTTCGAAATTCTGGTCTTCAACCTTCAATTTGTTGAAGTGCTCATCAGCCAAACGTGTTTCGAAATAACGTCGGTATTCCTCACGTTCCTGCTCGCTACCCAATATCAGGCAGATTTCTTCTATTCCGCTATTCACCAGTTCTTCCAAGAGTATTAAGATGACTGGCTTCACCCTGCCATCCTTGTCCACTATCGGGAAGAAATCTTTCTTCATCGTACGAGTGGCAGGATAAAGTCGAGTACCGAAGCCCGCAACTGGGATAATCGCTTTTCGTATGGTATGGCGAGCTTTCAATGTCAAAGCATAAGCTGACATACCAAGTCCATTGAGATAGGCGATAATTTGCTGCTGGCATTTCTCGTCCTTAGCCAGAAATTGGATGGAGCCATCTCCCTGAGAGCCTACGCCTTTTCCTCCATAAGACAAATCTTTGAGATAGGGATCATTGAGGGTTTTATGCAAAATTGGTGATTGTAACTGAGAAGGACACATCGGTGCTACTTTCTCGTCAAAGATGGTCTGCGCCTCCGTCATCAACTTACCCAAAGCTTCTGCATCACCTTCTTTCATAAAATCGACAGCCTTCGATACTATCTTATGATTAATCGGACCTAATGCATCCTGTATGGCTAGCTCCTTCTCATTGTCTGCAAAGGGGAAAGCCTTGTTCAAGTCTTTCAAAATCTTGACCGTGTCTTTGGAAGCATTCAAGTCTGCAAATACCCAATAAAGGTCTTTCTTTACATTGAGTCGATTGACATCAATCTCCTCACCATCAAACTTCATCAATACAGGACGCACGCCAAAAGCACAAGCTTGATCCAAGCGCCCACAACGAGAAGCCGTTCTCAACTCACCCACATAGGCAATATTCATCTCTCCCATTGTAGAAAGATTCAAATCATACAGTTCATTGAATGCCCTACAAACGAGCACACAAATGGCAGCACTGGAGGAAAGGCCACTCTTCAGAG
>OLNE01002512.1_pt1 | contig 11374 bp, 10 predicted proteins | sample 1672431 | NCBI WGS metagenome assembly OLNE01 (sample SAMEA3136685, study PRJEB25190) | human gut metagenome | reverse complement strand
CAGTACATTGCTACCCGCCCTCGTGTGCAGAAGCACGGAAGCCATGGCCTGTTCAGTTCTGCCACTGCTGTAGATCTCACCTCGGCAATGTCGGAACTGGAAGCGCATGAGGGAAATGTGTGGACCATCATCTACTCTCTGCGCCGCGAGGATGCCGCTCGTTTGGAATACGACAGTGCTGATGCATGGCGCACACTCCTCATGGAGAACGCACCGACACTGGCGAAGTCAATGAAGATATCGCTCGATAACTTTCACTGGTATGCCGCTTTCCATGACGAAGGGCATCACCCGCACATCCACATGATGGTCTGGTCCGATGATCCGAAGGAAGGATTCCTGACCAAGGATGGGATCGCGGCGATGCGCTCCAAGTTGACCAATGCTATCTTCCGGGATGAGATGCAGCAAATCTATGAGCGCAAGGATGTGGCCTACTCAGACTTGGTGGAAGCAGCGCAGAATGCAATGCGGGAAATGATCAGCCGGATGCAGAACCAGATCTGCGCCAGCCCAATCATTGAGAATAATATGCGTCAGCTTGTGCAGGCGCTGGAAACGACCACCGGAAAGAAACAGTATGGCTATCTCAAGAAGCCATTGAAGCAGCTTGTCGATACCATCGTGGATGCGCTGGCGGAGCTGCCGGAGGTCTCTGAGTGCTATGAGGTGTGGAATCAGATCCATGAGGAGCTGAACGAGTGCTACGGTCACAGTACCCCATGGGAACGACTCCCGTTATCCCAACGCAAGGAGTTTCGCAAAATCAAGAACGACATCATCCGGGAGGCCGAGAACATTCGTCTCGGCCTCCCAACCTTTGAGGATGAAAGAATGCAGGATGAGCCGGAGCCGGAAAATCAGGAGGAGGAGCATCAGTCCTACAGTGTGTACGAGCGGGCGCAGCGTTACCGTGCCGCAAAGGCTGTTCTGCAGGACATCTATGCGCTGGATGCGGAACATGCAGATGCGGTCAAAGCGCTGGATCAGCTCTGGGAGGAAGGATATACCGTTGCGGCACATCAGCTTGGTAAGTTCTATCGGGATGATCTCTCCACCTTGCGTGACCACGAAAAAGCGGAGCAGTGGTTTCGGCGCTCGGCAGAAGCCGGTAATGATTTCTCGGAATACGCCCTCGGGAAGCTGCTCCTCACGCAGAAGCGCACAGTAGAAGCTCTGGAATGGTTGGACAAGGCCGCAGAACAAGGCAATCAGTTTGCACGGTATCGGCTCGGAAAGATTTATCTCACCGGTGAGCCCGTGCCGAAGGATGTGGAAAAGGCTCTTGCGTACCTGACAGCCTCCGCTGATCAGGGAAATCAATTTGCACAGTACACCTTGGGCAAGCTGTATCTCTTAGGGCGGGATGTCCCTCCAGATCGTGAGCAGGCCAAAGAATGGTTGATCCGATCTGCGGTACAGGGCAATGAGTATGCACGATTCTTTCTCGACCGCTTTGACCAGTTCCGGGATCCGTCTGTCATGCTGGCGGCAACCAAGCTGCTCCATCACATGAGCAGGATATTCCAGAACAATTCCGTTCCGCCAGGCAACCCGGCGGGGATCCGCATCGACTCTAAACGCCGCAGACGGCTTATGGAGAAGCGCATGGCCATGGGCCACAAGGCAGATGACCATGAGGAGCAGACGCAGTATCAGCAGAGTATGTAAAAAAGGAGAACTCCATGTCAAGCTATATTCATTTCACCGAAGAACAGAAACAGCGCGCCGCCGCAGTGAATCTGGAGGAGTTCCTGCGCTGCCGCGGTGAAAAGCTGCTTTCCTCCGGCAGAGAAAAACGTCTTGCCAGTGACCACAGCGTGACCGTCCGAGGCAACGAATGGTATGACCATGCGGAGGAGCGAGGCGGACATGCCGTCAGCTTTGTGCAGCGGTTCTACGGCCTTAGCTACCCGGACGCAGTGACAATGCTGCTGGGCGGTGAACTGGGGACGGCGTATCCTTCTGCCGGGGAACGTACAGAGGAACCTGCGAAGCCATTTGCACTGCCGCCCGCCAACAAAGATATGCGCAGAGTGTTTGCGTATCTCATCAAGCATCGCGGCATCGCAAGAGATGTGGTGGCGCACTTTGCCAAGGCCGGGCTTCTGTATGAAGATGCCGAGTATCACAACGCCGTGTTCGTCGGCACGGATGCGGAGGGGGTTCCTCGCCATGCCCATAAACGCAGCGCCAACAGCTACGGGAAAGCCTTCCGCCTGAATGTGGAGGGCAGTGATCCACGATACAGCTTCCATTATGTCGGCACAGACAGAAGTCTGTATGTGTTTGAAGCACCCATCGATATGCTGTCCTTCATCACCCTTTATCCGGAGAACTGGCAGCGGCACAGCTATGTAGCCTGTTGCGGCACATCCATTCAGCCAGTATTGCAGATGTTGGAACAAGTGCCGCAGCTCGACACCGTCCTGCTCTGCCTCGATAACGATGAAGCTGGTAATCAGGCCAGCCGCCGGATGCAGAATCAGTTAGAGGTGCGCTATTCCGTGGAGCGCCTAATCCCGGAAAGCAAAGACTGGAATGACGATCTGACCCTGAGCAGCGAAAACGCTCAGGGCCTTGCTATGAATGAAATGAGGTGAAATGTTGAACGCAAGTATCTGGATCCTGATCGCAGCGGGAGCAGCAATGTTCCTTGTCATCGGTGGGCTGTCCATGATGTCTCATCACTATACCCTTGGCAATATCAAATCCCGCACTGTGGGCGATGGGCAGCACGGCACAGCCCGATGGGCCACCGACAAGGAAATCAGGCAGACCTATGCCCATGTACCCTTCAGGGTCAGAGAGTGGCGCAAAGGACAGAATCTCCCCACGGAGCAGGGATTGATCCTCGGTTGCAAGGGGCAACCGCAGGAGCTCACCGCACTGGCGGCTGGTGCTGGGGTGCAAGGGAAAGAAAGGCGAACTCACCGCCCTCGTGGACAGCGATGACATCCACTGCCTTATGATCGGTGCCAGCGGTATCGGCAAAACTGCATTCTTCCTGTACCCCAATCTGGAATATGCCTGTGCCTCCGGTATGAGCTGGCTGGCGCTGGACAGCAAGGGTGACCTGGCCCGCAATTACGGCACGATTGCCAAAAACTGCTACGGCTATAATGTGTCCGTCATTGACCTGCGAAATCCCACTCGCTCAGACGGCAACAACCTGCTGACACTGGTCAACCGCTACATGGACATTGCAAGAAAAGATCCCAAGAACCTGGCGGCTCGAGCCAAGGCGGAGAAGTACGCCAAGATCCTTGCCAAAACCATTGTCAACCCCGATGGCGATGACAGCAATCGCGGACAGAATGCCTTTTTCTACGATGCGGCGGAGGGCTTGCTCACTTCAGTCATCCTGATGCTGGCGGAGTTTCTGCCGCCGGATAAGGAGCATCCACAGGAGCGACGGCACATCGTCTCTGTCTTCAAGCTGGTGCAAGACCTGTTGGAGCCCAGCAAGGTAAAGGGCAAGAGTCACTTCCAGCTCCTGATGGGCAAGCTGCCCCCTGATCACAAGGCCAGATGGTTTGCGGGTGCTGCACTCAACAGTGCGGAGCAAGCCATGGCCTCTGTCATGTCCACGGTACTTTCTCGTCTCAATGCATTTCTGGACTCGGAACTGGAGCAGGTGCTTTGCTTCGACAGCGCCATCGATGCAGAGAAGTTTGCTTCTGAAAAGTCTGCCATCTTTCTCATTCTTCCGGAGGAGGACACCACCAAAAACTTCATGGCAGGCTTGATGATTCAAAATCTAAGCCGTGAACTGTTTGCTGTGGCGGATGAAAACGGAGGGAAGCTGCAAAACCGTGCGGTACTGTATTGTGATGAGTTCGGCACTATGCCGCCCTTCGATGTCCTTCCGCTGTTCTCCGCAGGCCGTTCCCGCCGCCTGACGCTGGTGCCGATCATTCAGTCCTTAGCGCAGCTTGAAAAGAACTACGGAAAAGAAGGAAGCGAAATTATTCAGGACAACTGCCAGGACACCATCTTCGGTGGCTTCGCACCAAATAGTCAAACGGCGGAGGTGTTGTCCAAGGCACTCGGAAACCGTACTGTTCTGTCTGGATCGGTGAGCCGTGGGAAAAACGATCCAAGCCAAAGCCTGCAGATGATGGAGCGTCCACTACTGACGCCAGATGAGCTGAAGTCCATTCCCAAGGGAAATTTTATTGTCCAAAAGACGGGACAGCATCCCATGCGTACCCGCCTGCGGCTTTTCCTTGAATGGGGTATCACCTTCGAGGAGCCTTATATCGTGCCGGAGCGGGCAGATCGTGCGGTAGCCTATGCCAACCGTGAAGATCTGGAGCGTAACCTCCCGCAGTCAAATAAGGCGGAAAATGCGGATATGCGTGGAGCCTATGCCGTTTCCGGACGCGGCGGCATTGCCCATGAGCCTGCTGTAGATAAGCCTCGGCGCAGGGGCGGAAAGCAAATGAAAACCTATGGCGAGGAGGATCTATGAGTTACTTCGGAACAATTTATGCCGACACCGAACTGCCCTCCAGAGCGAGGGCAGTTTATATGTATCTGCGTGACCGCGCAGACAGCGAGGGAAAATGCTGGCCAGGAATCAAGACGATTGCGTCCGACATGCGATTGTCACGCTCCACGGTCAAACGGGCATTGACGGATCTGGAGCAGCATGGATACCTGCAAAAGATCCCACGCTACCGTGACAATGGGAGCAGCACATCCAACCTGTATTCCATGCAGTAAGGCCGTAAAAAAAGCGCAGTCCTCCGCCAAGGGAGGACTGCGCCTATTTGCTGGACCCAGGGGAGGTTCATGATGGACCTCCCAGAAGGACTCACTCTATCGGAGATTTAACACAGAGAAAGAAACAAGCTTCACTTCCAGAATTGCTCTAAAACCCTCTATGATATGCAAACTATAAAAGAGCGTATTGGTTATCCGAAGTATAAGTATAACTCTTATTGGATATTCTCAGCATATCGTAATTCTTTGGATTTGCGATGGCATCGTAGCAAAACTCAGCACCCATCATTAGTTGGCGCTGACATTCGCCAATCTCAGGAACCACATCAGCATAGATGCTATTATTTACATAGCACATAGAACATGATATGGGATTTAACTCTACAATGTCTATATACGAATTACCGTTGCTGTCAATAAATTCGCCTAAATCTAATGCGTAGTTAGCCGGGAAAACGCCCAATCTTCTAATGTGATCTACCATATGTATGGCAATATTTTTGTGTGATTTTGGCACGGTGTGTTTGAGTGAATGGAGCGCCCTGGATGAGTTGACAACCTGATTATTCAAAATAATGTGCCTGATTTCGCGTGTGCCTAACTGCATGATTAACGCTCGCTTTAGATACATTCATGTACTCAGCAACCTCTACTGAACGAACTGAACCATGTTGCGCTTCAAGAATAAATATGGCTTTTAGATAGTCTTCTCCTGAAGAATGAAGTCTTTCTTTTGTAACCGCCTCAGCCACACTGCTGGACATTATTTCACATGAACAGATGCAATGTCTACGTAGCTGGCATCTGTGTAGAAGTCATAGCCAGTTATCTTATCAGTATTCCACAGAGCCAGATCGTGAGTGCCGGTTACAGGCACCAGAAGATTCTGATCTGCAATACCATTCAGAATCATTCCATAGATTTCCTGCACACGCTGAGAATCAGAAGTGGAGTCCAATTCTGCGAAAATTTCAGGATTCTCAAAGAAAGCAGAGAACTGGCAGAGGATCGGATCACCCATAGCGCCAGGAGCCATATTGCTCATATCTGTTGCAGGGTCAAAGGAACCTCCAGCAGTATTGTAGAAGGTCAGATCATATTCGCCAGCCATCAAGGCTCCATACCAGGTGTTCATGTCTACTGCATCAATAGTAACATCGAAGCCGAGTTCTTTAAGAGAAGCTGCAATAGAAAGAACTGCATTGTCAACACTTGCAAGGCTCTGAGAATAGTTGAAATGAATGGCGAGAGAAGTTCCGTCCTTCTCCAGGATACCGTCATCATTGGTATCCTCATAGCCGGCTTCCTTCATGAGCTGCTTTGCCTTTTCCATGTCGGTAGGATAGGTCTTAACCTCCACACCGCAGTTGGGCTTTTCATTCGTAAAGAGGGTTTCGGCAGCAGTCTCCAGACCATCGAAAACAGAGGTTTCCAACTCCTGCTGATTAACAGCGTAGGATACTGCTTCCCTTACAAGAGGATCATTAAAAGGAGCCTTATTCAGGTTCATACCCAGATAACGAGTTTGGTTGGTGCTGTCATCCATGGCATGACCGAAAGCGGCATCCTGGGAAATTTCCGTGTAGCCTTCTGCGCTAAGTCTGCTGGAGCCGAGAATTGCATCGATTTCGCCGTTGCGCAGAGCAAGAATTTTTGCAGCATTATCAGGAATCACTTTGACTTTGAACTCGTCCACTTCAGGAGCTTCGCCCCAGTAGTAGGGATTGCGGATAAAGGTATAGGTATCTCCCTCGACCCGGTCAAACATATAGGGACCAGTACCCATAGTTGCACTCACGCAATTCTCGTAAGCCTTTTCTACGCCGCCTTCAAAGGCTGCGGGATTCACAATACCAAGAGGCAGCGCCATGGTCAGATTGTCAAGAGCAGCGTAATAAGGGGTCTTCAAAGTCATTACAAAGGTTTTTTCATCCGGGGTTTCCAGCTTGTCAAACAAAGTAGTGAGCTTACCGAAGGCACCATTCTGGGGACCCAGATTGGTTACTACTGCTTCAAGGGTCATCTTTACTGCCTCGGAAGTCAGAGGAGTACCGTCAGAAAATTTGACACCATCACGCAGATGGAAGGTGTAAGTCTTGCCGTCATCACTGATTTCCCAGGTTTCAGCCAACTCGCCCTGGATCTTCCCGTTATCATCATAGCTTACCAGAGTGTTGTAAAAATTACGACTCCAGAATCCGGCACCGTAAGTGCTGGATACCATAGGCGTGATAACAGGATAGAAGCCTACAGAAAAGTCCCAATTCTCGGTGACAGTGATTGATACCGGCTCTGCATCGGTCTGAGAGGTGGATTCCTCCGGATTCTCGTCAGGGTTTGTGCCGCAAGCTGCCATAGCAAGGCACATCACAAGTGCGAGTCCGAAAGCTAAAAGTTTTTTCAGTTTCATGTACAAAATCTCCTTTATTTGTTTTTATAACATGCTTTTCAGCAGGGTATACGTATTTATTGAATGGTTTAACCCAAATATGGAGCAATAGAATGCAGCAGAAGCTTGGTATACGGATGTGTAAAGCAGTCTGTTGAACCGTGAAATGTACGGTCTTCGATAATCTTACCGCAACGCATCACCATCACACGGTCTGCAAGATATAGCGCAACGTCCAGGTCATGGGTAATGAAAAAGCAAGTCATTTTTCGCTCCTGATGGAGTCGCTTCAGCAAATCAAGAATATGTTTACGAACCAGGACATCCAGCCCACTGACTGCTTCATCAAAAATCAACACATCCGGTTGAGCCGCTAACGCTCTTGCAATACATACACGTTTTTGTTGTCCACCGGATAGCTCATGAGCTTTTCGCAGCTTGATTTCTTCGGGAAGCTCCATCATGGCAAGAAGATCATTGATTTCCCGTTCTTCTTCCTTTTTGCTGAGTTTTCTGAAATTGCGAATTGGCTCTGCAATGATTTGATATACCGTAAAGCGAGGGTCCATTGCTCCCTTGCCATCCTGAAGAATCAGCTGTATTTTAGATCGCAGTACCTGCTTTTGCTTGCCCCGGCAGAGAGAAATGTTTTTTCCTTCAAACAGTACCTCTCCAGAAGATGGAACCAGAAGACCGCACATGAGCTGAGCCAAAGTGCTTTTACCAGATCCGCTTTCTCCTACCAAAGCGCAAAATGAACCATTCTGAATAGTAAAATCTACATGATCAACGGCCAGAAGCTCGTTGCTTGTGCCTTGTTCGTGAAATTCTTTTGATAGGTTGTTGACTTTAATCATGATTCCGCCCCTTTCGTGAAAGCACAGGAAAGGGAGTAAGCTTCAATCAGCGACCTTGTATAAGGTTCTGTGGTATGATCGAAGACAGATTGAACTTCACCGGATTCTATAATTTTTCCTTCTTTCATCACCAACATGTTTCCACCTAATTGAAGAGCTGTTGCGAAATCATGAGTTACCATAAGAATCCCAACTCCATTTGCTTTCATCTGCGAAAATAAATCTATGATTCCATTTCTGTGAATCACATCCAAAGCAGTTGTCGGCTCATCGGCAAGCACGAATTTTGCATCAAGCATCATAGCCATTGCGATAATGACACGCTGAAGCATTCCTCCGGAAAGCATATGGGGGTATGCTCTGTATACCCTGTCAGGATCATCTAAGCCTACATCATGCAGAAACCGCAGAATATAGTTGTAACGCTGCTGGCGGGATTTGTCGGAATGAAGCCGTAGCGTTTCATCCATCTGTCTGCCAATACGCATAGAAGGGTCCAATGCAGTCATCGGATTTTGCGGGATATAGACAATCTGGTTTCCGTATATTCCTCGTCTCTGCTTTTCTGACGAATTCAAAAGATCAGTCTCGCCGAAGAAAACGGAACCCGACACCTTAAATTTTTTAGGGTCCAGTAAGTTTAGCACCGCACTACAGGTCATTGTTTTGCCGCTGCCTGACTGGCCTAACAAGATCAAAGACTCTCCTTCTTTGATTGCAAAGGATATTTCAGAAACCAAGTTATCCGTGTCTGACCGAAGATTAATGCTTAAATGATCAATCATAAGTGATGGCATCATAGGCTGTCCTCCTCCGGCATCAGAATATCACGGAGTGCTTCTCCAAATAAATTGAAGCCTGCTGCCGTTACGAAGATGCACAAGCCTGGATAGATTAGCAATTCCGGATGAGAGTAAAGCGCTGTCCTGGCATCATTTAACATGGCACCCCATTCCGGTGTGCCGGAGGGAAGGCCAAGTCCGAGGAAAGCAAAGCTGGAAACCATAATGATGGAAGAAGCGACACCAGTGGAAACATACACAAGAAACTGTGGCAGAATGTTAGGAATCAGATGTCTGAAGACCAGCTTTCCTGTATTGCACCCAGAAATCCGGGCTGCCAGGATATAATCTTTACCCATTTCTTGAACGGAATAAGATCTGACAATACGAACAAACCAAGCCCAGGTCGCTATCACAACAGAAACGGCAATGTTTTGGAGTCCGTTCCCCAGAACTCCTATGACAGCAATAGCAATGATAAGAGAAGGAAAAGCAATAAACACATCACAGAGTATAGTAATGAAATAGTCTGCTTTTTCTCCAGCACAGGCGCTAAAAGTACCGACAATCAGACCAATCACAGACAAAATCAGCAGCACAGGTAAACTGATTCCGATGGAATATCTGGCTCCATACAGCAGCCTTGATAAGGTACACCTGCCCAATTGATCTGTTCCAAGAGGGTATTCTGCGTCAGGCTGAGCATACTTTTGCGATAAATTCACCAATTCAGGGTCGTGAGGCGAAAAAGCAGGTGCTGCAATCGCAATTACAATCACAATAGCAATCAGGCACAGACCGATGATTGCCTGCGGCCTTTTGAGTAGCTTATGTATCATTTTCTTCCCTCACCATCCATGGACAAAGCAGACGGTTGATTATGTCTGCCATGAAATTTGCGACGACAAAAATTGCTGCAATGACGACTATACAGGTAGAAACTGCAATCGTATCTGCTGCAATCACACTGTCCACCAGATAAGTTCCGATTCCCTTGATTGAAAAAACACTTTCGATTACCGCCCCTCCGGCAATTAGAAAGCCGAATTGCTGAAAGAAAATTGTAACAACAGGCGGTAAGGCATTTCGCAGAATGTGGCATACCAGAATTCTGTTGGCAGATAGTCCACGGGCTTTTGCAAACCGAACATAATCAGAAGATAATTCAGCCAGAAGAGAGGAACGCATAATTCGGATGAGTGAACACGAACTGGGAACCGCCAGGGCAAATGAAGGTAGTAAAAAGCCCCTCCAACCTGGACTTGGTAAGACACTGAACCATTTCAGATGAATCGCAAAGAACAGTAGAAGAAGGAATCCCAGCCAGAAAGTTGGCACACAAATACCGCAGATAGTAATGCCTCTGGTAACCTGATCGAAAAGGCGGTTCCGCTTTCTGGCACAGAGCAAACTAATCGGAACGGTGAGCACGATAATCCATAGAATGGCCATCCCTACAAGAGATGTGGTCGTAGCCAGATACTTGTGCAGATCCTTTACAATCGGTTGATGAGTGGTCAAAGAAGTCCCAAGTTCTCCTGTAAACATTCCGGAAAGCCACTGAATATATCGCACAGGGAGAGGTTGATCCAATCCCATTTCCACCCGAATCATCTCAATCTGTTCCGGCGTAGGATTGGATACGCCTCGGTGTGCAATAATTTCTGCAGGATCTTTTCCGGACCAAGCAATCAACAAAAAACTTAGAATGCTGACGCCTACCAGCACAATGAGGAAGCTAATGATCCTTTTTCCAATATATTTCTTCAAATAATGCACCTCCTCACATCAGAAATCAGTTAGATATAGTTAACCAAATGCCTTTATGTTACCCTTCAGTGCGGTCTGCATCTGAAGGGTGACCTGCTTAGTAGTTAAATTTCTCTGCCAGATTGGACTTTTCAATCATCTTTCTATATGTGAGCGACTGTTTCAGCAGATGAGCATGTTTTCCACAGGCTTCTACCGTACCTGCTTTCATAACGACGATCTTATCTGCATTTTCAATAGACTTCAGTCTGTGTGAAATAACAATCACGGTCTTGCCTTGAATCAAATGATTTAATCCAGTCTGTATCTGGACTTCTGTTTCCACATCTAACGATGCAGCAATCTCATCCAGAATGATAATTGGAGCATCCTTCAGGATTGCTCTGGCAATGGACAGCCGCTGACGTTCTCCGCCGGAGAGTTTGGCTCCATTTTCCCCGATTATTGTCTGGTAGGTGTCTGGCAGACGGCTGACAAACTCATTGCAACCAGCCAGTTTTGCAGCTCGTATTACTTCTTCGTCAGAAGCATCCAGCCGCCCAAGGCGAATATTTTCCATAATAGAAGTATTAAATAGAATGACTTCCTGAAAAACAATGGAAACATACTTGAACAAGCTATCAGTGTGAATTTCTCGTATGTCGGTTCCTCCGATCTGAACGGTACCGGAATCTGCATCATATAGTCTGCTGATGAGCTTAAGCATTGTTGTTTTTCCGCAGCCGCTGGGACCGACCAATGCGGTTACCTGTCCTTGCTCCGCCGTAAAGGATGCATGGCGAATCACCTGGGTGTCTTTCTGGTAGGAAAAACAAACATCCTTTATTTCTACATTGAAATCTGAAAGG
>OLNE01002511.1_pt1 | contig 11376 bp, 9 predicted proteins | sample 1672431 | NCBI WGS metagenome assembly OLNE01 (sample SAMEA3136685, study PRJEB25190) | human gut metagenome | reverse complement strand
GCCCGGCTGTGTGAACGAGGTCACGGCCATGGCCAGGGCAAACACCACGCCGGGGGTCATGACGAACCACTCGCGCTCCGGACACCAGCCGTGACGGCGCTCGAACCACCCTTGCACCGCCTCGTAGTATCCGTCGGGCGCCATCGAGTAGCCGAACACACCGTGAGCCACGCGCTCCGTCAATGCCTCGATCGCGGCGGGCACGGTCTTGAAGTCCATGTCGGCGACCCAAAGCGGCAACTCATCGGCGGCGTGACCGCGGCGGTTCCACGCGTCCCACTTCAAGCTGCCCGTACCGCGGCGCTCAATAATCGTCTCGAAATCGTATTTCGTCATGCGAATGCTCCGTTCACTGTCGCACACAAGGGCGCACCCATCCCGGGCAAAACACGCAACCTTGGTGATTTATCCTCCCTCGATAAGGTTACCCTATCGCCTGCTCCAAGTCGGCGATAAGGTCCTCCGCGTTTTCGAGGCCAACCGAAAGGCGCAGCAGGCGCTCATCGATTCCCAGCTTGTCGAGCATCGGCCCCGGAATCGAGCCATGAGTCTGCACGAGCGGATACGTCACGAGGCTCTCCGTGCCGCCAAGGCTCTCCGCGAAGAGAACGAGCCGCACGCGCTCGAGCAGCATGGTGATAGCCGCCATGCCATTCGAGAACGCCAGACAACCCTAGCTGCTTCGCCCATGCGGGGCGCGCAAAGACCGAGAGGTGCAGCAGCTCGCAGAAATCTTGAGGCTCTCGCCCGCACGACACGGCACGCGCGCCCGATCCACGCCAGCCCGCCACGCGAGCTACACACACAGAGGCAAGACGGAGCAGCCAGCATTTCCCTAGCAAGTTTGTATGGTTCGAATACGAGTGGTTAGTGTATCGGAGAATCGCCCTGCCTGCATGGAAATCAGATAGCTCTGATATTCGTTTTTTAGAACACCAGTTATCAGGTGGAAAATCATTACCGCATTTACGGAAAGACAACGTCCGATCAGCGGGTCAGTGCAAAATCAGGGGAACGGGAGGCGCCGGGTTAAACTGAAGGGACCGACCCCAGAGAAGCTCCGGAGCCAGCCCCAGTCCATGTTGAGCCGCTGGTTGAGATAGCCCTCATCGTCACTAACCTTCGTGTTTTCCTTGGAGGCGTTCTTACGGGCATTCTCGTAATCCCTGCGTGTCACCATCGCGTCCTCATAGAGGCGCTGGCTCGTCCCGAATAGCGTCGCGCTGCTCGACGAGCTTGTCGTAGGGCTGTTTCAGCTCGTCGTACTTCTTCTGGGCGGCTTCAAGATTAGAGGTGTCGACGCCCTGCGCCGCCTTCTCGGCATCGGCTTTCTGCTTTACTTCCCCAGCACCTTCTTCGTACGGTTGATAAGCCCGCCTTCCTCGATGATCTCGCGGATGAACGGCGGGAATGGCTGGGCCTTGAACGTTTCACCGGTGGTGGCGTTGGTGATCACGCCGGCATCGGCGTCCACGTCCACCACATCGCCCTGCTTGATGGCGTCCACCGCCTCGGGGCATTCCATGATGGCCAGGCCGGTGTTGATGGAGTTGCGGTAGAAGATGCGCGCAAAGGACTTGGCGATGACCACGTCCACGCCCGCAGCCTTGATGGCGATGGGCGCATGCTCGCGCGACGAGCCGCAGCCGAAGTTCTCCTCTGCCACGATGATGTCGCCCTTGTGCACCTTCTTCACGAAGTCCTTGTCCAAATCCTCCAGGCAGTGCGCCGCCAGCCACTCGGGGTCGGAGGAGTTGAGGTAACGGGCCGGGATGATGACGTCGGTGTCGATGTCGCGGCCGTAACGATGCGCGGTACCCTTGAAATGCATGATCGGTTCCTTCCCTTATCCGTTATTCCGCAATGTCCTCGGGCAGGCCGATGTGTCCGAGCACGGCGCTGGCCGCGGCAACCGCCGGGCTTGCCAGATACACCTCGGACGTGGGGTCGCCCATGCGGCCGACGAAGTTGCGGTTCGACGTGGACACGCAGCGCTCGCCTGCGGCGAGGATGCCCATGTAGCCGCCCAGGCACGGACCGCACGTCGGAGTGGACACCGCGCAGTTGGCGTCGAGGAAGATGTCCATCAATCCCTCGGCGATGCACTGCTTGTACACCTGCTGCGTGGCGGGAATCACGATGCAGCGCACGTCGGGGTGAACCTTGCGACCCTTGAGGACAGCCGCGGCCTGGCGCATGTCTTCCAGGCGGCCGTTCGTGCAGCTGCCGATGACGGACTGGTCGATCTTCACGTCGCGAGCCTCGGCGACCGGGCGCGTGTTCGACGGCAGATGCGGGAACGCGACCGTCGGCGGAATATCGGACGCCTTGATCTCGTACACCTTCGCGTACTTCGCGTCGGGGTCGGAGTGGTACTCGGTGTAGGGGCGCTCAGTGCGGCCGTCCATGTAGGCGCGCGTGATGTCGTCCACCTCGATAAGGCCTGCCTTGCCGCCAGCTTCGATCGCCATGTTGGAAATGGAGAGGCGCTGATCCATCGACAAACCGCGGATGGCGCTGCCCGCGAACTCCATCGCCTTGTATAGCGCGCCGTCGACACCGATCATGCCGATGATGTAGAGGATGATGTCCTTGCCTGTAACGCTCGGGTTGAGCTCGCCGTCGATCTTGAAGAGCAGCGTCTCGGGCACCTTGAACCACGCCTTGCCGGTGGCATAGCCGACTGCAGCGTCGGTGGAGCCCACGCCCGTGGAGAATGCGCCGAGCGCACCATATGTACATGTGTGTGAGTCCGCACCAATAACTACGTCTCCAGATACAACAAGTCCTTTTTCAGGAAGAAGGGCGTGCTCGATACCCATCTGTCCTACTTCGAAATAATTAGTAATATCATTTGCCTTGGCAAACTCACGAACCATCTTACAATGCTCCGCTGACTTAATATCCTTATTAGGAACAAAGTGGTCAGGAACTAATGCGATCTTATCCTTATTAAATACCTCTTTGTTCTTGAACTTTGCTAATTCCTTGATAGCGACAGGTGATGTAATATCATTACCTAAAACTAAATCTAAATCAGCCTCTATTAAATCTCCAGCCTTAACACTGTCAAGACCAGCGTGTTTAGCCAATATTTTCTGAGTCATTGTCATTCCCATAACTCGACATCCTCCTTTTTTGCATTTCTTAATTGTATACTATAAAAAAACATTAAGCAACCTTAGAGAGTTGCTTAATGCCTGTAAAATGTATACGGATTTATTCTATTATTTCATACTTTTAAAATGTTCAACTAAATATCACCATTTTACGCCCTTGAAAGTTCAAAATACCTTGCGTATGTTCCACTACCAACCGCAAGTTCATCATGCGTTCCCTTAGATGTTATCTTGCCATTTTCAACAACTAAGATACAATCTGCATTTCTAATAGTTGAAAGTCTATGTGCTATTGTAATTGTTGTTCTTCCCTTACTTAGTTTCTCAAGACTTGCCTGAATATGTCGTTCGCTTTCATTATCAAGCGCACTTGTTGCTTCATCAAGAATAAGAATAGTAGGGTTCTTTAGGAATATTCTTGCTATTGATATTCGTTGCTTCTGTCCGCCTGATAGTCTTGTTCCTCTTTCACCTACAAGAGTATCAAGACCATCCGGAAGACTATTAATAAGTTCTTCTATATCAGCCTGTCTTGCTGCCTCCATAATCTCATCATCTGTAGCACCAACCTTGCCGTATGCTATATTGTCTCGAATAGTTCCATCAAATAAATACACATCCTGCTGAACTATTCCTATACTCTCACGAAGACTCTTAAGCTTAATATCTCGAATATCTTGACCACCAATTGTAATACTTCCACTACTAATATCATAAAAATGTGGAATAAGAGAAGTTATTGTTGTTTTTCCTCCTCCAGAAGGTCCCACAAGTGCAACATTTGACCCTGATGGCACTGTAAATGATATATCATTTAACACACATTCTTCTTTATTATATGAAAATGTAACATTATCAAATACGATGTCTCCATGTGGATTAGCAATATCCTTCGCATCTGGTGAATCTACTATTTCAGGCTTTGTTTGTATTACCTCTATAAATCTCTCAAATCCAGAAAATCCCTTTTGTAGCATTTCTGTAAGCTCAACAAGAATGTTGATAGGACTTACAAATACTCCTATATAGAGTGCAACCATTGCCATGTCGCCGATTGACATTCTGCCATTTGCAATAAGAAATCCACCTACTATTATTGTAAGGGCGTACATAAGACCTTGGAAGAAAGTGTTAGTCGCTTTAAATGAACCCATTGCGTGATAGTTATCATCCTTAGAGTGTAAAAATGCTTCATTTCCTTTTTTGAACTTGGCTCTTTCCACATCTTCATTGGCAAATGCCTGTACCACTCTAATTCCCGATAAGGAGTCCTTAAGTGTGGCATTTATATCGCCTATTTTTCGTCTATTCTCTCTAAATGTCGCTCTCATTCGCTTATTCTGTTTAACACAGAAATATGCCATTACCGCAGTTGTTGCAAGAAGTATAAGTGCAAGCTCCCACTGAATAGCAAATATAAATACAAACGAACCTATAATTTTCACAAGAGATATAAATAAGTTCTCTGGTGCATGATGCGCCATTTCTGATATATCAAATAAATCTGAAACAAGTTTACTTTCCATTTGACCAGTATTGGTCTTGTCATAATATGAGAATGATAACTTTTCATAATGATCAAAAAGATCTCTTCTCATATCTCTTTCCATTTTGGCACCCATTATATGTCCTTGTGCCGCAACATATCTTGAACAAAATGATTGGAATATATATGCACCAATAAGTATTGCTCCTATTGTAGGCAACCAAAATAATATTGTATCCTTATCGCTAGAAAATAGTGTATTAGTTAATTGTCTAAGAAACTGTGGATATGCTATGTCTATAGCACTCATACAGCCAGCAAACAATAAGTCTAAGAAAAGCACTGCTTTATACGGCTTATAATAGGATAAAAACTTTTTAAATATATTCAACACACAACCTCTCCAAATAATATATTATTGCACTAAAATGCCCAGAAGTTTTTAGTTTTCTGAGCATTTTTATTCATGTTCCCTCTCCAAACGTTAAATAGATGTCATTAAATAAATCGAATGTTTGCAATTCGCTTCGACACTTCTAACCAAATTTACCATATAGCCTTAGTTACGAGCGCAATTACCACATATTTCTTATCAATTTTTTATTATTGCTATTTTTATTTTATAATTTAACCCCCCTAGGTGGATTTTTTTATCTGAAAAATTAGATAAAAACTAATTTTTTTTTTAAGTATGATATTTATAAATACACAAAAAAAGCCGCCTATGAATAAATCATAAAACGGCTTTTGTATTAAATATACTAACAATGGAGCTAATTGTATTGCTTGTATACTTATATATTATATTTAAGAATTAGTCATTCTTATGAAGTTCTTTATACTCTTCTGAATCAACCTTTACAAGATGTCCTTCTTCCCAAAGCTTATCAGCTGTTGCATCCCATTCTGCAGCATAGTTTTCACACTTACCGCAAAGGTGCTCAACTGGCTCAGGTGACTGTAAGTCTGTTGACTTAGCACCTGTCTCGTGAACCATCTGTACAAGCTTCTCTGGGTTCTCAAGCATTGGACATGGCTTTAAGTGATTTGAGTTGAATGGCTGGTTAGCCTGATATGTCTTGAATAATGGCTGCTTTAAGCAATCAAGAAGGCTCATATCATGGATATTAGCTGTTGAGTAGTGAATGAATACACATGGCTCAACGTCACCGTTAGGGTTGATATGGCAGTAGTACTTACCACCAGCGATACAACCTGAAACGTATTCACCGTCGTTCTGGAAGTCTACAGCAACGATTGGCTTGCCACCGTCCATCTTTCTGATTTCTCTTACTCTGTGGTACATGTACTCTCTCTGCTCTGGTGTGAGGAGAAGATCTGTAGATGCATCGTTACCAACTGGCATGTAGTGGAAGTACCATGTGTACTTAACACCCTTAGCGATGATCATATCAAGGAATTCATCAGATGTAACTGTCTTGTAGTTAGCACTTGTGTAGCAGATTGATGTACCGAAGAGGAGCTTATGCTTCTTCATGATATCCATGGCACGCATAACCTTCTGGAATACACCCTTACCTCTTCTAAGGTCGTTAACTTCTTCGAAACCTTCAAGTGAGATTGAAGGAGCGATGTTACCAAGTCTTACTACTTCTTCACAGAACTCATCATCGATAAGTGTACCGTTTGTGAAGAGGTGGAATGAGCTGTATGGATGAGCTTCAGCAAGCTTTAAGATATCTTTCTTACGGATAAGTGGCTCACCACCTGTCATAAGCCAAGCGTGGATACCAAGCTCTTCACCTTCTGTTACAATTCTGTCAAGGTCTTCGTATGAAAGCTGAATTAAGTGACCGTACTCAGCTGACCAACAACCTGTACACTTTAAGTTACAAGCACTTGTAGGATCTACAAGAACTAACCATGGAATTGAAACGCCGTGCTTCTTCTTCTGTTCCTGAGCAATGTGGAAACCTCTGAAACCAGCTTCAAGACCTGTGTTAAGGCCCTTACCCTTGATGATGTTTGGATGTACATCGTCAAGTAAGTTGTTAGCGTACTTCATCCACTTGCTGTCTGGATCTGAGAAAATATCTCTGAACATCTTGTATGCTGCTGGTCCCCAAACATCACCAAGTGTCTTTTCAATAAGATCTACAAGCTGCATAAGAGCTTTTCTTCTATCTGAATCTGAGTGCTTGATAGCTGCATCAAGAACTACTTCGAACATTTTTCTTTGTGCCTTATGTGCAAAATCAATCTTTGCCATTTTAATACCCTCCTAAATGTCTCTCTCTTTTATCTCGTTCTGTATTCTATGATTGAAAACACTTTATTTCATTAGACAAATGCCTGTCGTTGTGAACTTAGTAAACATAAATTTTTCTTTGTCACCTTGTTTTTGTAACAAATGTTAGATTTTTAACCAACTCGCCGGATTTGTCGTCAAATTGTATTAAAATAAGCACAAACAGTGATTAAATCTAGGTTAATCGCGTCTGTGCTTATTATTAATTTTCTGTATTTTACATCAGTCCGACGTAAAAATCAGATATATTTTCCGTATCTGACATTAAAATCAGATATATTTATAAATTTGATATATAAATCAGATATATTTTCCGGATTGGTGTTTATTCTGTGAATATCATGTCGAAAATATTCTAATCAGATAATCATTCCTCTGAGTTAGAGAACTCCAACTGACAACCGAGAATAAATACTACTGTTTCAGTTACTGACTTATGAGTGGCTTCAATAAACTCCTCACCACTTATATCGCTGTTTAAGCCTCTCTTAACAGCTGCAGCAAGTCCTTCACATAAGAAGTCTATAAGGCAGTCTGTAATTCCTCTCTTCGCATCCGGAAGAACTACATCTGCTAATCCACGTGCAAATGGAGAAAGTGATTCGATAAATGTATCATGGAAACTATTCTGTCCGCTTGAATCAAAGAGTTTCTTATAGAATGATTTATTGTCAAATAAATATCTGAATAAATCATCAAAGAACCAGATCATCTCATAGCCTACGAACTGTTCATGCTCATCTAAAAATTCATATCTGAATATCCAGCTTACTAAATCATATTTATCTCTGAAATGATAATAGAAACTTTTTCTTGTAAGACCGCAATCTTCGCAAATCTCACCTACTGATATTTTTTCAAACGGTTTTTCCTTAAGAATTTTCTTAAAACTGTCTGATATTGCTTTTTTAGTTATTATTGAATCAGCCATTACATTTCCCCCATAAATAATTTATATAATGTTGATCATTTTATAATTAAAATTCAATTCCCTGAACAATACAGGAACAAACAAATTCAATAGTTACATTTATATACATATATATTGATTATGTAACTATTTTATAGTTTTTGTCTGTAAATGCAATAGAAAATTGTCATTTTGTACAAAATTTATTGGCATAAAACATCATAAATAATCATTTTTGCATTATATACACTACATTGGGTTACTTCTTATATAATGCTCTGAACGAATTAAGAATACAGATCATAGCTACACCTACATCAGCAAATACAGCTATCCACATATTTGCGAAACCAATTGCACTGAGTATCAATATGGCAACCTTAATTACAAGGGCAAATACAATATTCTGTGTAACGACGCCTAATGTAAATTTAGCAATTCTCTTTATTATAGATATCTTTCTGATATCGTCATCCATGATAACAATATCAGCAGCTTCTATCGCCGCATCAGAACCAATTGCTCCCATGGCAAAACCAACATCAGATCTTGCAATAACAGGAGTATCGTTAATTCCATCTCCAACAAAGGCAAGCTTTTCATTCTTATGTTCATGAGCTAAAAGCTCTTCTACCTTAGTTACCTTATCGCCAGGAAGTAAATCAGTATAAGCCTTATCAAGACCTAATTCAGCAGCAACCTTTTCACCTGCTTCTTTTCTGTCACCTGTAAGCATAACAATGTTGGAAACACCATTTTCACGAAGACTATCAATAGCCTCCTTAGCTTCAGGCTTAACAACATCAGAAATTATGATATTACCGATATATTTTTCATCAACTGCCAAGTAGCAGACTGTACCTGCACTTGTAACATAGTCATGCTCTACTCCATGTTCACTCATAAGTTTCGCATTACCTGCAAGTACGTGTTTACCGTCAATTTTTGCAGAAATACCGTGTCCGGCAATATTTTCATTTTCTTCTATTATAGAAAGATCAACCTTTTTACCATCCTGCTCATATGCCTTTTTAATTGACATTGCGATAGGATGAGTTGACATTTCTTCAGCATGAGCTGCAATTCTAAGTAATTCTTCTTTAGATACTCCTTCAACAGGGTTAATTGATGTAATCTCAAATACACCTCTTGTAAGAGTACCTGTCTTGTCAAATACAACAGTGTTAATCTTTGCAGCCTGCTCTAAGTAAACACCACCCTTAACAAGGATACCCTTCTTAGATGCGTTACCGATTCCTGCAAAAAAACCAAGAGGAACTGAAATAACAAGCGCACATGGGCAGCTAACTACGAGGAATGTACATGCTCTCTGAAGCCACTCAAACCAGTCTCCGGTTATTAATGATGGGATTAAGAATAATGCGGCAGCACCTAATACAACAAGCGGTGTATAGACTCTTGCAAACTTAGTAATAAACTTCTCTGTTTTTCCCTTCTTAGCTCCTGCGTTTTCAACAAGTTCAAGAATCTGGGCAACAGTAGAATCATCATATTCCTTAGTTGCTTTCATCTTAATAACAGATGAAACATTTACACATCCACTGATGATATCATCATCTACTCTGATTGTACGAGGAACTGACTCACCTGTAAGTGAAGATGTATCAAGTGTTGATTCACCTAAGATTACAATTCCATCTACAGGAACCTTTTCACCAGGCTTAACAACAATAATATCACCTATTTCAACTTCATCAGGATCAATAGTAACTATTTCACCGTCGCGTTCAACATTTGCGAATTCAGGAGCAATATCCATAAGATCTTTGATAGATTTTCTAGATTTTTCTACAGCAATATTCTGGAAAAATTCACCAACCTGATAGAAAAGCATTACAGCAACGCCTTCCTCGTATTCTCCTACAACAAAGGCTCCCACTGTAGCTATCAGCATAAGGAAGTTCTCATCAAACACCTGTCCGTGTGAAATGTTTCTTACCGCCTTAATTACTACATCCAATCCAACAACTAAGAATGGAGCTATAAACAGGAATAACGCAACCAGGTTATAACCATTTACATCTACAACCGGAATCATTAATGTATGCTCAAGAATCATCAATACGGCAAGCATACATCCGCCTACAATAATTCTTGCAAGCCAGCTTTTTTGTTTTTTGGACATTGCCTAATCTCCTAATATTTAAATATTTAGTTTTAAATTTATGTAGTTATATTATCTTTTAATAGTAACGCCCTTATCTACCTTATTACATGCCTTTTCAGCCTCATCAACTAAAGCATCGAAGTTAGCGTCATCTGCGTCAATTGTAATCTTCTCAGCAAAGAAGTTAATTGTAGCGCTGTTGATACCTTCAATTTTGTTAATAGCATCTTCCATCTTTGCAGCACAGTTAGCACAGTCAATACCTTCAATAGCAAATTTCTTCTTCATAATAAATCTCCTTAAAATAAATAAACTAATTAATCAATCAGTTAATTAGTAATTGGTTAACAAAAGTTACATTAATATTAATCATGAGCACAGTCTTCACATACATGATCCTTGCCCAGATTTAATATGAGCTCCACATGGAGGTCATCAAGTGAATAAAAAGAATATCTTCCTTCTTTTCTCTGCTTTACAAGTCTTCCCTGTCTCAGGATTCTAAGCTGATGTGAGATAGCAGATTGTTCCATTCCGAGTAATTCTGAAATTTCATCAACACTGCACTCTCTTTTTTCTTTTAAACAAAGTAAAATATTTACTCGTGTCTTGTCTGAAAACATTTTGAACAGATTCGCAATTTCATCTGAATGTTCAAAATCCATAATAACCTCCGCGACAATATTGCCTTAATATATGATTACTTGTTCATATGTTCATATTATCATATGACAAGTGCGATTGCAATAAAAAATACATTTTTTAATAATATATTTTTGACTTGATTAATTCATTTAAGGTTATTGAATTCCTGCGAAATATTTAAGCCAAATCTTTGTAATACTAAATCCATACTTTATATAGTAGAAAGACAATATACCAGGTATTGTAATGACATGTGATTAATAATATAACCCTGCCTGAGGGATAAAAATAATCCAGGATTGATTAGATATGACTTGAAATAACTCTATAACAATTATGATTATGTAGTAATTATGACTTTATTGGAAATTCTTTTTGAGATTTGATAATTGATATTCGATTAGTTGTTAAATGGAAAATAAAATAATACATTAAAAATTAAAAATTAGGATAAAATAAAAAAAGACTACCACTCGCAGTAGTAGTCATCAATGAGCCCGCCGGGGTTCGAACCCGGGACACCTAGATTAAAAGTCTAGTGCTCTACCAACTGAGCTACGAGCCCGTAGTATACGGTCATACCAAACTGGGCTAGCTGGATTCGAACCAGCGAATGCAGGGATCAAAACCCTGTGCCTTACCGCTTGGCGATAGCCCACTATTAATATGAAGGGTGGATAAAGGGATTCGAACCCTTGACCTTCAGAGCCACAATCTGACGCGCTAACCAACTGTGCTATACCCACCATATTTAAATGTGCCCAAAGGGATTCGAACCCCCGACCCACGGCTTAGAAGGCCGTTGCTCTATCCAGCTGA
>OLNE01002510.1_pt1 | contig 11377 bp, 10 predicted proteins | sample 1672431 | NCBI WGS metagenome assembly OLNE01 (sample SAMEA3136685, study PRJEB25190) | human gut metagenome | reverse complement strand
GGTTTATTATTGTTGAATCCAAGATATAGTGAAGTTTTTTCTTAGCCACAAAATCGTAAACTAAGTCATGCAAAACATAATCATCATAAAAATTTATAGAAGGTTCTTTGCTATAAATACAATTAAGACGATTTGCAAAATTTATGGCTGACAATGATTCAAAATAAGCATTTCTTATTCCAGAAATCCCATCAAATAATTTGCTTACACCAACTGACAATGTGTAGTTTTTTATAAATTCGAGAAACTCTTCGTATTCTTTGCATTTCTTAAAATAATCAAATGAATTTTTATTATTATAAAGAACAATAATGTTTTGCTCAAATATAAATACATAATGTTTTTCAAATATTCCTTGCACCATTTGTTTTACATAGTTTATTTTTGATTTTGAATTTATATTATCCAAATCGCATAAACAAAGGAGATACATATTTGAATCTAAGTTAAATTTAAAATTAGATAATTTCTTTCTTATAAGCAACATATTTGGCTTTGGATTATTTAGTAAGTTGCTAAAAACAGAGTCGAGTTTTGATGTTTCTAAATTTAGAAATTTTTTATCGCAAACCATAAGTGGATACATCATCTTAGCCAAAGTTTTTAATATATGAATATCGCTTTGAGTAATTTTTCGATTAACTTCTAATACGCATATACGACCTATGGAGAAATCAATATGTTTTATTGGGATTGCAATTTCTCTATGGTTCATAATTCCTTCAAAGAAAGTAACTATATGATTGTAGCTTGATTCTGCAATAAGGCGATTTTCTCTACTTTTATTGTATTTTAATGAATATTCGGGATGAGGACGATTGTTTTTAATCTGAAATTCCCAAACTGGTTCATTTAAAACTGTTTTTCCAAGCTCGAAATAACATGTTTCATATTTTGAATTTAATACCATTATCGGGTTATTTAAATATTCAAAAGCTATGGAAATCATATTGCTAATAGATAAATCATCTTTAATACTAAAAAATAGTTTTTCTTTAAAAGATGAAAGGGCATCATCAAAATTTAATAGATTTTGAATTAGTGTTATTATCTCAAATATAGAAATAGATTTCTCTTCTAATATAATATAGTTGCAGTTGTTTAAGTAAGGCAAATCTTCTGGCTCGCCTATTATTAAAAAATTTATTTTATCATAATTAAAAATTTCATTTGGAAGTTTATTAGCCCTAAAAATATATAAACAATATGGGCTATAATCTTTAAGATTTTTAGTTGAAAACTTAAAATTTACTATTTCACTATCAAATGATATTTTGTATCTTGAAGTGAATTTAAAAAATTTGTCTAATATTTCATTAATGCTGATATACATTTTGGCCTCCTTTTCTAAAAATCACTAAAAATAAATGTTTCTAATTTATATTATAGAGCATTAAAAATAATAATTGGTAAAAAATGTAGATTTATTCAAAAATAATATGATTTTTTTATAAGAATCTACAAATAAACTTTATATGAAAATTATAAAATTTTATAAAAAATTCATATATTCCTACATTGAAAATACCCCTCTTAAAATCCTATACTTTAAATATAAAGAAAAGAAAAACAAACAGACACAAAGAAAATGTTAACAAAATGATTAAAAAAATATTTATTATATGTTAGGGGGAAATAATATGTCTAAAATTCAAGAAGTAGCAACAGCAGTAGAAAGAGGTAAATCTAAAAAAGTAGCAGGTTTAGTTCAAGAAGCTCTAGATTCAGGCGCAACTGCACCAGAAATATTAAATGCAATGATAGACTCAATGACAGTAGTAGGTGATAAATTTACAAAAAATGAAATATTCGTTCCAGAAATGTTAGTAGCAGCACGTGCAATGCAAAAAGGTGTTGAAGTTTTAAAACCATTATTAGTTGGAGACAATGCAGTTTCAGCAGGAAAAATGATAATGGGAACAGTTGCAGGGGACTTACATGATATAGGTAAAAACTTAGTTATAATGATGCTTGAAAGTGCTGGATTTGAAGTTATCGACTTAGGTGTTGATGTACCAGCAGAAAAATTTATTCAAGCATTACAAGAAAATCCTGATGTAAAAATAGTAGGAGCATCAGCACTTTTAACAACTACTATGCCAGCTTTAAAAGATACAGTAAAAGCGCTTAATGAATATCCAGGCAGAGACAAAATAAAAGTTATGGTTGGTGGAGCTCCAATAACACAAGAATTTGCAGATGAAATAGGAGCAGATGCTTATACAGAAGATGCAGCTAGTGCAGCTCAAGTAGCTAAAAAATTAGCAACTTCAGTAAGTGTACCAGCTTAAGATTAGAAAAAGTTTTAGTGCAAGGGTGGATATTAAATAAAAAATAAAATAAAAATGAGGATTCTTTATGAAAAAAATAAATAATAAAATAAAATCGTTTTGGGGAATAAGCGAAGTAGGATTTTCATTTATGAGTACAGTTGAGACAACATTCTTTGTAATATTCTTAACAGATGTGGCGCAACTACCGTTGGCGCTAGTTGCGGCTATAACATCTGTAGCAGGTATAGCAGATGCTATAACAGCTATGTTAGCAGGGGTAATAATAGATAAGGTTAACTTCAAAAATGGAAAATATAGACCTTGGTTGATATATTGCCCACCGTTTGTAGTAGCATTTTTCGTATTGATGTTTACTAAGATTGGTTCTGACCCAATGGCAGCATTGCTTTGTGGTTTGGGATATGTTTTAAGTCATGCAATTTGGAATATATGTTGGACAGCAAACAGAACTTTAGTTGGTGAACTTACTGATGATCCAGAAGAAAGAGCATTCCTTTCTGGTAGAATATCTGCTGGTTCAAGTGCAGGAAAAATCCTTGCATCATATTTTGTACCAGTGTTAAATCTATTCTTCTTAGGAATATTTGCAAGTTCAACAGGTGTTATTGGTTATACAATGACAGCTTTGATAGCATCAGTTACTTTTACAGTCTGTTATTTAATACACTTTGCTATTACTAAAGGTTATGATGAACCAAAAGAAGTATTAGACGAAAATGCAAAACATGCAAAATCAATTTCATTTAAAGACATGGGTAAAAGCATTGTATCAAATCCACAATTATTATTAGTTTTAATTTTCGACTTCTTAAAACTAATTGGATATTATACTTTGATGGCGACTGTTGCATATTATGCGAAAGTTGTTTTACAAGATGAATCAGCAATGTCAATTATATTAGTAGTATTTAATGTAGGTGCATTAGTAGGTTCACTTATATCAAAAAATGTGGTTGCAAAACTTGGAAGCAAGATGACAAATATCGTCGGGGTTTTAGGATTTGCAGTATGCCTAGTAGTTATATATGTTATGCCAGCAAATATGATGATAGTAACAGTACTTTTAGGTATAGCACAAATATTCTTTGGTATATCTTATGGAAATACAACAAGTTTATATTCAAATTGCGGAACATATAGCGAATATAAAACAGGTAAAAATACTAAAGCAGTTATAATGTCTTTTAGCTCTTTGGCTATAAAAATATCAATAGCAGTTAGAGGTATTGTTATAACAAGTGTTTTATCAGCAGTTGGATACCATGCAGATGCAGCAATTACAAGTTCTACAGTCAGTGGAATAAAAATATTATGCCTTGTAGTTCCAATAATATTCTTAGTAGTATCAATAATTCCATTACTAGGATATAAGATTAAAGACAGTGATATAGCTATAATGGAAAAAGAATTACAAGAAAGAGAAAGCGTAAATTAAATATAAATAAAGATATATACAATATTTGAAGATAAAGAAGATTGAATAAAATTGAGGTAAATAAAATAAGTTTATAAATTGGGAGGAAAAAAGATGAGCGACTATTCTTTTAAAATCGAGGAAATACAAAATCCAACAATAGATCCAGCTGTTCCAAATCCATATGGAGCAAAATCATTTGAAACAATAAAATATCATACACCTATAACACCAAAGGAAAATGTACTTAGATTGTATAAAGGCGAAAAACCACTTTGGATGCCATCATATTATTTCGATATAAACTTTATACAACCATTAGTAATGCCAGATGCAACTGCTAGATGCAATGGTGGTATAGACTGGTTCGGAATCGAGTGGGAATATGAACCAAAAACAAATGCAGCAATGGTCAAACCAGGAACAAGAAGATTAGATGATATAACAAATTGGGAAAGCTTAGTATTCCCAGATTTATCAACTATAGACTGGCAAAAAGATTATGAAGAAAATTATGCAAAAGTAATCGACCCAGACAAAGCAACTATATTTACAATCGTAAACGGATTATTTGAAAGAACAGCAGATTTAACAAGTTTTGAAGATACTTTCTGCTACTTATTAGAAGAGGAAGAAGCATTAGAAGCATTTTATACTAAATTAACAGATTTCCATATAGAATTAATGAAAATTGCAAAAGAAGTATACCATGCTGATATAATCACATTCCATGATGATATGGGAACTCAAAGAAGTTCATTCTTCTCACCAACTACTTTTGAAGAAGTTATGTTACCACATTATAAGAGAATGAATGATGCAGCTCATGAAATGGGTCTTTATGTAAACTTCCATTCTTGTGGATGTGTTGGAAATCAAATCGAAAACTTTATAGCAGCTGGATTTGATTCTTGGGAAGGTCAAGATGCTTGCAATGATAAGGTTGGAATATTAGAAAAATACTCAGACAAATTAGCACAAGTAAGCTCTTTCTCACCAGACCCAGATGGAAAATTAACTGATGAAGAATATATACAAGCAGTTAAAGATAGAGTACATGAATATGGAAAACAAGGTAGATACATTGCTTGGTATCGTGAAAATAATGAAGAACGTAGACAAAAAGGATATGAAACAATGTATACAGAATCTCGTAAGTTATATTGTGACTAATTTCAAGTAATAAAAATATATCTAAAATTGTGATGGATGGGGGATAAAAGATGATTATTATAGGTGAAAAAATCAATGGCTCTATTCCAGTAGTTGCTGAAGCTATAAAAAATAGAGATGCAGAATTTATAAAAAATAGAGCAAAAATACAAGCTGAAAGTGGTGCAACATATATCGACTGTTGTGCATCAGTTCCAGAAGCTGAGGAAGTTGAAACATTAAAATGGATGATAGAACAAATTCAAGAAGTTACAGATTTACCAATAGCAGTAGACAGTCCGAGTGCTGATGTAATACTAGAAGCTTATAAATTCTGTAATAAACCAGGTATTATCAACTCTGTTTCAATGGAAGGGGATAAAATAGATAAAATATTCCCAGCGATATCAGATACAGATTGGCAAGTAATAGCTTTACTTTCAGATGATACAGGAATACCACAAACAGCAGAAGATAGATTAAGAGTATTCAAAAATATAATGAAAAAAGCAGAAGAATACAATATCAAACCTGAAAGAATTCATATAGATCCATTAGTTGAAATGTTATGTACATCAGAAGATGGAATCGCTATGAATGTAGAAGTTATAAGCACTATAAGAAAAGAATATCCTACAATCCATATAACTGCAGCAGTAAGTAATATTTCATTTAACTTACCAGTTAGAAAATTAATAAACTTAGGCTTTACAGTTTTAGCAATGAATGCAGGATTAGATAGTGCAATATTAGACCCAACAAACAGAGATATGTTAGGACTTATATATGCAACAGAAGCTTTATTAGGTGAAGATGAATATTGTATTGAATATATAGGTGCATATAGAGAAGGTTTGATTGGACCTAAAAAATAAACAAGTGAATCCTAAATAAATTTTCGACCATATAAATAAGATAAATTTATTAATATAAACACAATAAAAGCATTGATAATTGAAGCCACTTATCAATGCTTATTTTTTTAATAAAAATATTTTTAGGAGATGATTTTATGATATATAACAAAGAACAGATAGATTTATATTTAAAAAAGATGGAGTATAATGATGAAATTAAGATAGATTATAAAACACTGTGTAAGTTGCAAATAGCTCATTTGACTCATATCCCATATGAAAATATAGATGTTTTAAATAGAAAACCTATATCACTTGAAGCACAAGATTTATTTGATAAGATGATTGTTAAACAAAGGGGAGGATATTGTTTTGAGCTAAATGGACTTTATAGCAATTTGTTAAAAAGTTTGGGATTTAATGTTACAAATTTAGCGGGACGATTTATTTATCAAGATGGAAATACACGAATGAGACTTCATAGAATACTAAAAATAGATATAGATGATAAATCATATATTTCTGATGTCGGAGTTTTGAGTGAATTATCTAGAAAAAGTTTAGAACTTGAAATTGGCAAAGTCCAAAATGATGGAAAATGTGATTATAAGTTTGAATATAATCCAAAACAGGAAGGAGAATATATTTTATATCAAAGAAAGCCTAAAAAAGATTGGAAACAGATATATAGTTTTTCTTTAGAACCACAATTAGATATTGATTATGTATTACCGTCTTTTTATTGTGAATCACACCCAAATTCACCATTTATAAATTCAATGAAAGTTGCGCGTTATACAGAAGATGAGCATATAAGATTTTTTGATGGAGAACTAATCTTTTATAAAGACGGTCAAGTTATAAAAATAGAAAAAGTTCGAGAAGATAAGATTGATGATGTATTAAAAGAATATTTTAATATAGTGATTGATAATTTTGTAAAAGTATTAGTATAACTATAAATTTATTTTTACTAATGTTTGAATATTTGACAAAGTCAACTAATTTGTATATAATCTAAATTGTTAAATATTGAGAGGTGGTAATGTGAAAAATGAATCATTTGCCGTTTATATATCAATAATAAGAAAGTACTTTGTATCATATTGTACTGAAAAAATTTCTAACTTTGGGGTAACTTATACTCAATTATTTGTTTTAATTTATATAGGCAAAAATAATGAGTGTTCTCCTAAAGAAATTGTAGAATATCTTAAAATAGATGCAGGACAATTAAACCGTATTTTAACAAAATTATTAGAGAAAGATTTAATCAATCAGAGAAAGAATAATAATGATAGACGATTTAATGTTTTGAGTTTAACCGAAAGTGGTAAAAATATAGTCCAAGAGAGCCAGAAACTCTTTTATTCATGGGATACACAAGTTTTATCTGATATTGATGAAAATAGCATACAAGAATTGATGAATTTAATGAAAAAGATTATTTTTAAATTAAATGAAATAGATGGAGGAAAACAAAATGAACAAATTAAAAGATTTTATGAACATATTGACAGGTAGCTTTAATAACTCTGAGCAGTTTGACAAAATGAAACTAGATAATATAGATTTTCCTTATGCTGAACATGTAAATACGATTTGTAATGACAAAATTATAAATTTACCAGAAGATTTTAAAGGAATTTTTATGGTTGAAGAAAGTTATTATACATCAAATGGAAATACACATGCTTCACCTCACTTATTTTTATTTACACAAGAAGAAAATGGAATTAAATTAACTTCTTATGAAGTACCAAATGGATATGATAAAAATACATTTACTTATAAAGATTTAAAAGAAATAGATTATAATGAGTTAAGAGTATCAGAAAAATTTACCCCAGCATTATATATTGAAAAAGATGGAGTATGGGAAGGTGGCAGCACAAGCATGTTTTCACCTGTCTTGAAATTTACTTTGTTTGAACGATTTTCAGAAGAGTATTTAGAGGTTAGTGAAACTATGGAAGTTAGAGGTAAGAGAACTTTCGGATATGATGAACCAATTATTTATAAGAGGGTTATTTAGATAATAAATATTTAAAGATAGAATATTGATATTATAAGGCAGTTGATTTTATCGTCAACTGTCTTTTTATATAAAATAACACCATCAAAATTGTGTGTTCCAGTTTTAGATGTAAAGAATATATAGATACATTTATGGGGAATTATGATTGAAATTTAGCCATTGCGCAGCAATGTTAACTTGCATTGCTTGATGAAATTGGCGAGTTTTTATAATATAAAAGTATAAATTAAAAATTTAGGAGGCTCTATATGTTAAATGAAAATTTAAAACAACTTAGAAAAAGTAAGGGGCTATCTCAAGAGGAATTAGCAATAAGATTAAATGTAGTTCGTCAAACAATTTCGAAATGGGAAAAGGGGCTATCAGTTCCAGATGCAGATATGCTAATAAAAATCGCTGATATTTTTGAAGTAAGTGTAAGCGAATTATTAGGTGCAAAAATAGATGAAAAAAAAGAACAAGATGTAAATGAAGTTGCTGATCAATTGATGAGGATTAATGAACAATTGGCGATAAAAAATAGACGTTCACATCGAGTTTGGAAAACTGTTGGAATTGTACTTTTAATCTTTGTACTTTTTAATGTTGGGTTAGTAGTATTAAATTATGCTGCTTTTGAAAGTTATGAAAATAATACAAGCGTACAAGTAGAAAATGTAGGGGAATAATAAAAATGAGGTATGGATACAAACTATACCTCATTTTTTTTATGATATAAAAGTATAATTTAGTGCTACAATTAAAAAAAGTAAAAGTTAGAAAGGGGATAGAATAGTGGAACAAACATATGATTTGACACAGGGGAATATAAAAAGACAGTTGATATATCTTTCTATACCACTTTTGATAGGAAGTATATTTCAACAATTTTATAATACAATAGATAGCATAATTGTTGGGACTTATGTGGGGCATGATGCTTTTGCAGCAATTGGGATTTCAGGCACTGTTATGAATTTATTTATATTTATAATAATAGGATGTTGCACAGGAGTATCAATTATAACGGCACAATTATATGGTGAAAAAAATTACGATAAAATGAGAAATGAGATATTTTTATCTTCAATTTTAGGCATAGCTGTAACTATTATAATAAGTATTTTGGGAATTTTATTTATGCCTATTATATTAAATATTATCCAAACTCCAGTAGAATTAACAGGATATGTAACTCAGTATATGAATGTAATATTGGGAGGACTTATAACAACTTTTCTTTATAATTTTTTATCCTCAATTTTAAGATCAGTCGGAAATACAAGAATGTCACTAATATTTTTAGTAATTTCAATTTTTCTAAATGTAATACTAGATTTACTGTTAATAAAACAATTTTCAATGGGAATAATGGGAGCGGCTTTGGCAACTGTAATATCTCAAGCTGTTTCAGCATTATTGTGTTATTTTTATATAATTTACAAGATTCCATTTTTAAAAGTTAAAAAAATTGATATGAAGTATAATTCAGGTTTGATAAGATTGACTTGCCAATATTCGTTTGTATCGGCATTACATCAATCATCACTTTATATAGGAAAACTTCTTGTCCAAGGTGCAGTTAATTCACTTGGTGTCGATGCAATTTCAGCATATACAGCTACAGGTAGAATAGAGGATGTAATATTAGCATTTGGAAACAGTGGCTCTGAGGCAACTTCAATATTTATTGCACAAAATACAGGAGCAAAAAATCAAAAGAGAGTATTAGAAGGATTTAAAGATGCATTAGTATTAATACAATTAGTTTGTATAGGATTGATTTTATTTATATTCTTCCGTTCAGATATTTTGCTTAATTTCTTTGTATTTGATGAAGGAAAGACTGTATTAAATTATGGAGTACAGTATTTTAGAATTTTATCATTTTTCTATATAATTAGTTTGGTCGGAAGTATATTTGTTGGATTTTATAGGGGAACAGGGCATGTAAATATACCTGTTATAGGAACTACATTACAAATAAGCATAAGAGTAATACTTTCTTATTTATTAGTCAAATTTATGGGTATTGGTGGAGTAGCTCTTGCTACAGGAATAGGATGGATAGGAATAGTTACATTCCAAATATCAGTATTTATAATAAAGAAATATTATAAAGTTAAAGAAGAGGAGGAGTAACTATAAAATAATAATATATCATAAAAGATATATGTAATATCTATTTTGAATTAAAATATGGAAAAAGGATTGATGCATAAAATACACCAATCCTTAAGAAAATTAAATGAAAAGTGAGTATATCAAAATATAAATTAAATAAATTTAAAATATATTTTTACACTATTTTTATTGGGTAAGTAAATTTATTTAGCGTGTTCAGCTAATTCTTCTTTGATAACTTCAGCCATTCTCTTAATACCTTCAACTATCTTGTCTTCAGGCATATTAGAATAATTTAATCTACAAGTATTATAAACACCGCCATTAGGGTAGAAAGATTCACCAGGAACGTAAGCTACATCTTTTTCTAAACATTTTTTAGCCATTTCTCCTGCATTGATTCCTTCTGGTAGTATAACCCATGTAAATAATCCTCCTTGAGGGTGTGTAAATTCAACAGAGTCTGGGAATTCTTCTTCCATAGCTTTCATCATAACATCTCTACGTTTTGCATAGCATGCTTTAATTTTTTCAACGTGTGCATCTAAATCAAACATTTCAATAAATTTGTTAACTTCCATTTGAGATATTGTAGAAGCTTGAAGGTCAGCACCTTGTTTACAAATATTGAATTTATTTAATATTTCTGGAGCTGCACAAGTCCAACCAAGTCTGTATCCTGGGCAGAATATCTTAGAGAATGTTCCTAAGAAAATAACTAAGCCTTTAGTATCTAAAGATTTTAATGAAGGTAAGAATTCGCCGTCGAATCTTAATTCTCCATAAGGATTATCTTCAATTACAGGTATTTCATATTTATTTATTATTTCCATGAATTTCAATCTTCTTTCCATTGGCCAAGTTCTACCAGATGGATTTTGGAAATCAGGGATAACATATATCATTTTAACTCTATCAGTAGTAGCAAGAACTTTTTCTAATTCTTCCATGATCATACCGTCATTATCAGTAGGTATTTCTATAAATTTAGGTTGATAAGCTTTCATTGCATTTAAAGCACCCATATATGAAGGGCTTTCGCATAGTATAACGTCGCCTTCATCTATAAATACTTTACCAGCAAAATCTAAACCTTGTTGAGAACCACTAGTTATTAATATATCATCAGCTTTAACATTAGTTTTTAATTTAGTGTTCATTCTATCTGCTATTTTTTCTCTAAGTGGAGCATATCCTTCAGTAGTTGTATATTGAAGAGCAACTTGTCCTTGTTCTTCTAATACAGCAACAGAAACCTTTTTCATTTCTTCAACTGGAAATAGTTCCGGAGCAGGCATTCCACCAGCGAAAGATATAACTTCCGGTCTTTGAGTAAGTTTTAAAAGTTCACGAATAGCAGAACCTTCTAGATTATCTAATCTTTTTGCAAATTTTACAGCCATAAAAAGCACCCCCTATTAGTTTTTAAATAAAGCTTATTTTTTCCATCATTTATTACTTCTCCTAATAAAACAGAATTTTCTCCTACTGGATTCTTCTTCATAATGCTTAGCACATT
>OLNE01002506.1_pt1 | contig 11383 bp, 7 predicted proteins | sample 1672431 | NCBI WGS metagenome assembly OLNE01 (sample SAMEA3136685, study PRJEB25190) | human gut metagenome | reverse complement strand
CGAGCATATCAGCATCAGCCGCGCCGGATACACCGCGTGCGCATGTGCGCGCGTGATAGTGACCGAGCCGTCCTCAAGCGGTTGACGGAGCGCTTCCAGCACTGCGCGCGGGTATTCTGGCAGCTCGTCTAAAAACAGCACGCCCCGGTGCGCCTTGCTGATTTCGCCCGGCATGGCGTTCGCGCCGCCGCCTACTATCGATACCGCCGACGCGGTGTGGTGCGGCGCGCAGAACGGCCGCGCCGTCATGAGCCCGCCGCCGCGGTTTGTGCCCGCGACCGAGTGTATGCGCGTGACCTCAAGCGCCTCCTCAAACGTCATATCGGGCAATATCGAGGGCAGACAGCGCGCCAGCATAGTCTTGCCCGAGCCGGGTTCGCCCACCATGATTACGTTGTGCGAACCTGCCGCCGCGATTTCCAATGCGCGCTTTGCGGCGCGCTGGCCGTGCACGTCCGCAAAGTCGCTGGAGTATTCGCGCGCGCTTATCAGGTCGTCATACGTGCTTGCCGCCAGCGGCTTGATCGGCCTTGTGCCGTTTAAGCAATCCATCACGTCGGCAATCGTATCGACCGGGATTATGTCGATGCCGCTTATGCAGCGCGCCTCATCGGCATTGCCGCGCGGCAGTATCAGGCGCTTGTAGCCCAGCTCGCGCGCCGCAATCGCCATGGGCAGCGCGCCGTTTATCATGTTGACCGCGCCGCTTAGCGCCAGCTCGCCCGACATCATCACACCGTCCAGCGAAGATTGGCTGATCGCCTCGGCGCACACCAGCACGCCCACCGCGATGGGCAGATCGAACGAGGGGCCTTCCTTTTTCATGTCGGCGGGCGCAAGGTTGATCGTGTAGTGGCCGACCGGGTACTCCATGCCGCTGTTGCGCAGCGCCGAGCGCACGCGCTCGCGGCTCTCCTTGACCGACGCGTCGGGCAGCCCCACCACGTCGAAGCCCGGCATACCGCCGCTGCGATCCACCTCGACCGCTACCGGAAAGCCGTTTATGCCGCTTATGCCCAGACTCATGACTCTGGCAAGCATCGTATCTCCTCCCAAAATGTGTAAACACTATAATACATTATATTATGAAACCGTGCGCGCGTCAATTGTACGCCGCATATAAAAAATATGCTTTATCGGCAGGAATTGCCGAATGCGTGTCGTACTTAATCAGCATGGTCTTTACGAAAAGTCAAAACAGGCGTGTGCGGATATATGGAGGTAAAGATATGCAGGTTGTAACTTCTATAAATTGTTTTTATGACGCAGCGTTCAGGGCTCCGGTTGAGGAGCAGATTACCCGGCTGTACGACGCGGGATTCCGCGCGCTGGATATGAACTTCTGGGACTGGTGTCACGACCCGCAGTCACCGTTCGTGGCCGAGGGCTGGCAGGATTGGATGGGCCGCATTGCCGACACCGCCGCGCGGCTGAACATTAAATTCGTTCAGGCGCACGCGCATGTGTACAATTTCTACCGCGAGCCGGACGCGCTGGACAAGTACGAGCTGCTGCGCCGTTCGCTGGAGGGCGCGGCGATGCTGAACATACCGTGGGTGGTGTTCCATCCCAGCCGTATGCCCGAAATGTCCGAGGACGAGACTATAAAGGGCAATGTGGAGTACTTCAAGCCCTTTGTAAAGCTGGCCGAGGAGCTGCACACCGGCATAGCGCTTGAAAACATGTCGCGCGAGGATCACGGCTTTATCTATGGCCGTCAGCTGGCGCGCCTTATCGACGAATTGGACAGCCCCGCAGTTGGCGCGTGCTGGGACACCGGCCATGCGCATCTGGCGGGCGTGAACCAGACCGAAAACCTGCGCGCGCTGGGCGGCAGGCTAAAGGCGCTGCACGTACAGGACAGCGACGGCCGCACCGACCAGCATACCGCGCCGTTCTTCGGCACGATCGACTGGGACGAGATGATGGGCGCGTTGAAGGAGATCGGCTATCCCGGCCCGTTCACGTTCGAGGCGCACAATATCGTGCGGCGCGTACCTGAAAGCTGCCGTGCGACGGCGGCAAAGCTGCTGTACGAAATCGGCGTGGCGCTGGCGGGCGACAGGTAAATATTTTGAGTAAGGTTATGGCGGCGGTGCATATGCATTGCCGCCATATATAATGTAGAGTGTGCGCCAAAAACCGCAAAGTGCCCGGTTTCAGACGGGATTGAGCCGATTTTGCGATGTGGATTTCGCCTTCTGCCTTAAGCGGATAAAATTTCTTTTTGCGCCTGCGAATTTTCCGCTTGCAACAAGCTCTAAGTTGTCAATTCGCCGGACATGTGCTAATATAGTATAAAGCGCACCGCGAAGGGAGGCGAAAGCGGCGTGGAATATTCGCAAAGACAGCGCAAGCATTTGTGGCTGTACGCATTCGTATGCCCTGCGATAGACCGGTTTTCGCGCATAGTGCAAAAAATCGCGCCGCCCGAAGAAATATTCGACAGCCCGCCCGACGCGCTGAAAAAGTATGTGAGCGAGGAAGCCATCGCAAAAATGCGCGCTCACAACAGCGAAAGCTATATCGACGCGATGCTGGACAAGCTCCGCACGCGCGGCATCGACTTTATATGCCGCGGCGACGACGACTATCCCGACAGCTTTGAGGAAGTATCGGACATAATCGTGCCGCCCGAGGTGATTTTCCTGCGCGGCGTGCGCGAACTGCCCGGCAAACGCGCGCTGGGCGTAGTGGGCACGCGCTCCAGCACAGCCGAAGGCGAACGCATCGCGCATGACTTTGCGCGCGAGTTTGCAGAATATGACATAACCACCGTGACCGGCATGGCGTTGGGCATAGACTCCGCCGCGACGCAGGGCGCGCTGGACGGCGGCGGCCGCGTGGTGGGAGTACTGGGCTGCGGCGTGGACGTGCCTTACCCGGCTGACAATCAGACGCTGGTGAAGCGTATGCTGGATAACGGCGGCACGCTCATGTCTGAGTATTTGCCCGGCACTCAGCCTAACCCGTTCTACTTTCCGATACGCAATCGGGTTATAGCGGCCATGTGCAAAGGCTCCTTAATTATACAGGCGCCCAGGCGTTCGGGCGCGCTCAATACAGCCACGCACGCGCTTAACTGCGGCCGGGACGTGTTCGTCGTGCCCGGTTCGATACTCGATCCCAAATTCGCGGGGTCGAACGCGCTGCTGCGCGACGGCGCGATACCGGCGCTGTGTGCGCGTGACGTTATGGAGATAAGCGGGCTTGTGAGGCGTGAAGTCAAGGGTGCGCGGCGCGAGCCTAAGCCTGAAACGAAGCCTAAAGCCGTTCAAACATCGCTCACCGACGACGAACTGAGTGTGGTAATGCTGGTGCGTGAACGCGAATTTTCGTTCGATGAAATTACTTCCGAGACCGGGTTTGACGCGGCGCGGCTAAATTCGGTCTTGACAATGCTCAAAATTAAGGGAATAATAGATGAAACCACGGGTAAGCATTACAGAATAAGCGGCGGAGCGGATTAATACCGCACGGCCGCGCTTTTACGATATTTTGGAGGTCGGCTAATGACTAATAAGCTGGTAATAGTGGAATCCCCGGCAAAGGCGCGCACGATCGGCAAGTTCCTGGGCAGGGGCTATAAGGTCGAGGCGTCCAACGGTCACATACGTGATCTGCCCAAATCGCAGATGGGTGTGGACATCGACAATAACTTTGAACCGCGCTACATCACGATCCGGGGCCGGGGCGAGATACTCGACCGCATACGCAAGGACGCGCGCTCGGCGAGCAAGATATACCTCGCGACAGACCCTGACCGCGAGGGAGAGGCCATATCGTGGCATCTGGCGCATGTGCTGGGCATCGACGCGTCCGAGGCGTGCCGCGTGGAATTTCACGAAATAACCAGCAAGGCGGTCAAAAGCGCGATTAAGGTCGCGCGTCCGATAGATATGGACTTGGTCAACGCCCAACAGGCGCGCCGCGTGCTGGACAGGCTGGTGGGCTACAAGATAAGTCCGCTTTTGTGGCAGAAGGTCAAAAAGGGACTGTCCGCAGGCCGCGTGCAGTCTGTGGCCACGCGCATGATATGCGACCGCGAGCGCGAGATAGACGAGTTCGTGCCCGAGGAATACTGGGTAATCAGCGGTAAGTTCCATTGTGCAGGCGTGGAGATCGGCGCAAAACTGCTGACGCTTAACGGCGGAACCGCAGCTATATCCAACCGCGAGGCGGCAGACGCGGCGCTGGACGTAATCCGCGCGCAAAGCTATGCGGTAAGCGCCGTGCGCAAGGGCGAAAAGCGCAAGAACCCCGCCGCGCCCTTTACCACATCCAACCTGCAGCAGGAGGCCTCGCGCAAGCTGGGCTTTACCACGCAAAAGACCATGCAGATTGCCCAGCAGCTTTACGAGGGCGTAGACATTGCGGGCGAGGGCACCCAGGGTCTTATCAGCTACATCCGTACCGACTCAACGCGCGTGTCCGACGAGGCCGTCGCGGCAGTGCGCAGCGTGATAGGCGAACGCTTCGGCGCGGAATACCTGCCTGAAACGCCCAACGTGTATAAGTCTCGCAAGACCGCGCAGGACGCGCACGAAGCAATACGCCCTACCGACGTCGCGCGCCTGCCCGACGCGATAAAGGAATCGCTTACGCGCGACCAGTATAAGCTGTACAAGCTGATATACTCGCGCTTTGTGTCCAGCCAGATGACTCCGGCGGTATATGACACGCTGTCTGTGGACATCGCGGGCGGCCCGGTTGTGATGCGCTTTACCGGCACGCGCAAGAAGTTCGCGGGCTTTACCGCCGTGTATGAGGAATCGCTGGACGACGAGGTAGAGGAGAAGGACGTGCGCCTGCCCGAAATAACCGAGGGCATGGTCATGACGCTCACCGATGCGGCGGGAGATCAGCGTTTCACTCAGCCGCCGCCACGCTATACCGAGGCGTCGCTGGTGCGCGAGCTGGAGGAAAAGGGCATAGGCCGCCCCAGCACCTACGCGCCCACGATAACCACGATAATCTCGCGCGGCTATGTGGCGCGCGAAAACAAGCGCCTCATTCCGACCGAGCTGGGCACAATCGTAACCGACATAATGAAGCAGTACTTCAGCGACATCGTCGATCTGACATTCACCGCCGATATGGAGGAGGAGCTGGACGAGGTCGAAGAAGGCAAGGTGGATTGGCATAAGGTCATAAACGATTTCTACGGCCCGTTCAAGGAGACGCTCGAAAACGCCGAGCGCAACATGGAAAAGGTGCAGATCGTGGACCAGGTGTCCGACGTGCCCTGCGACAAGTGCGGCGCGATGATGGTGTACAAGATGGGACGCTATGGCAAGTTCCTGGCGTGCCCCAACTTCCCGGAATGCCGCAATACCAAGGCGCTGCTGAAGGAGATCGACGCGCCCTGCCCCAAGTGCGGCGGCAAGCTGCTGGAGCGCATCAGCCATAAGGGGCGCAAGTTCTATGGCTGCGAGCATTACCCGGAGTGCGACTTCGTATCGTGGGACATGCCCGTGCGCGAAAAGTGTCCGGTGTGCGGCTCTATGATGGTCTTAAAGCGCGGGCGCAAGGGCGCTATGGCGCATGTCTGTACCAACGAAACCTGCCGCCATCGCGTGGAGCTGGCCGCGCCTGAGGGCGACGACAGCGCCGAATGATGTAAAGGCATAGGGCAAGACAAGAATTCCCGACTGCGGCCGCACTTAAACGGCAAAAGCATTGACGGGCGTTTATGATGCAGACAAGCGGTTTTACGCGCCTTAAAATGCAGCCTGCTATGCAGTCGGGAATACTTCAGACGCTATAATCGATAAAAGTCAATATTTTGACAAAAGAAATTTCCGAGCAATACGCTGAAAGATGAACTTTATGACGAAATCGTTTGTTACAATAATCGGGGCGGGACTCGCGGGCAGCGAGGCCGCATGGCAGCTTATAAAGCGCGGCATACCCGTGCGCCTTATCGAAATGAAGCCGCACAGATTCTCTCCTGCGCATAAGTCGGAGGGGTTTGCCGAGCTGGTGTGTTCCAACTCGCTCAGGTCGGATCGGCTCAGCAACGCCGTGGGCGTACTCAAGGCCGAAATGCGCGCGCTGGATTCGCTCGTGATGAGCGCCGCGGATTACGCCAAGGTGCCCGCAGGCGGTGCGCTGGCCGTGGACAGGGACATGTTTTCGGGCTTTATAACCGATAAGCTTACGTCGTCGCCGCTGTGCGAAGTCGTGCGCGAGGAAGTAACCGACATCCCGGACGGAGCGTGCATAGTCGCGACCGGCCCGCTTACCAGCGACGCGCTGAGCGAAAAGATAGCCGCTCTGCCCGGCGTGAGCCAGCTCAACTTCTACGACGCGGCCGCGCCCGTGGTGTTTGCCGAGTCGCTTGACATGACAAAGGTGTTCCGTCAGTCGCGATACGACCGCGGCGACGACTACCTCAACTGCCCCATGACGCGCGAGGAGTACGACGCGTTTTACGATGCGCTCACGCACGCGGAGCTTGCGCCGCTGCATGGCTTTGACGAAAGGCCGCTGGATAAGACCGCCAATGTGTTTGAAGGCTGTCTCGCGGTGGAGATACTCGCGTCGCGCGGTTATGACACGCTGTGCTACGGGCCGCTGAAGCCGGTGGGTCTTAAAGATCCGCGCACCGGCAAGGAGCCGTTCGCTGTGGTTCAGCTCAGGCAGGACGACGCGGCGGGCACGCTGTATAACCTCGTCGGATTCCAGACGCGGCTTAAATTCGGCGAGCAGAAGCGCGTGTTCGGCATGATACCCGGACTGGAGAAGGCCGAGTTCGCGCGCTATGGCGTGATGCACCGCAATACCTACCTCAACTCGCCCGGCTTCTTAAACGAGCATTATCAGTGCATCGAGCGCCCCGATCTGTACTTCGCGGGCCAGATGACCGGTGTTGAGGGCTATGTCGAGTCGGCCGGTTCGGGACTGATGGCGGGGCTTTCGATGGCAAGGCAGATAAGGGGACTGCCGCCGATCGACTTTACCGATAAAACCGCAATCGGCGCGATGGGTAAGTACATATCCACGCCCAATCGCGATTTTCAGCCGATGAACGCAAACTTCGGCCTGATGGCGCCGCTGGAAAAGCGCATACGTTCCAAGAAGGAGCGGTATGAGGCGATAGGCCAGCGCGCGCTTGACACGATAGAAACGATTAAGCATGACCACATGCAGGAGGAATCGATTTGAAATTCGAGGGAACTACGATATGCGCCGTTCAGCGCGGCGGCGAAATCGCTATGGCCGGCGACGGTCAGGTGACTTTGGGCGAAAAGGTTATAATGAAGGGCACCGCGCGCAAAGTGCGCCGCATATATCATGACAAGGTGGTAATGGGCTTTGCAGGCAGCGTGTCGGACGCGTTCGCGCTGAGCGAAATGCTGGAGGACAAGCTGACCCAGTATTCGGGCAATCTGCCGCGCGCCGCGGTTGAACTGGCGATGAACTGGCGCAGCGCGCAAGGCATGAGGCAGCTTGAGGCCATGCTGCTGTGCGCCGACAAGGACAATCTGCTGCTGGTATCCGGCACGGGCGAGGTCATTGAGCCGGATGGCGGCGTGGTCGCTATCGGTTCGGGCGGCAACTATGCGTTGGCCGCGGCGCGCGCGCTTATCGAAAACACCGACCTGAGCGCTGCTGAAATCGCTGAAAAGGCACTGCATATCGCCGCGTCCATTTGCGTGTACACCAACGACAACGTTATCGTCGAGCGCGTATAACCGTGAAGGAGAATATACATGAATAATCTTACTCCGCGCGAGATAGTGCGCGAACTGGACAGATATATAATCGGGCAGGACGATGCCAAGAAGGCCGTGGCCGTGGCGCTGCGCAACCGCTATCGCCGCGCGATGCTGCCCGCCGAAATACGCGAGGAAGTTACTCCTAAAAACATACTCATGATGGGCCCCACCGGCGTAGGTAAGACTGAAATCGCGCGCCGTCTGGCTAAGCTGGTTGACGCGCCTTTCGTAAAAGTAGAGGCCACCAAGTTCACCGAAGTCGGCTATGTAGGCCGCGACGTGGATTCGATAATCCGTGATCTGGTCGAGGCCGCCATCCGCGTCGCCAAGGAAAAGCAGGCGCAGCTGGTTCACGATAAGGCAGCGGCCAACGGCGAGGAGCGTCTGGTGCAGCTGATCGTGCGCCCGCAGAAGAAGCCCACCAACCCTATCGACATACTGCTGGGCACCAAGCCCAAGGAGCCGGAGGGCACGCCCGAGGAGAAGCAGCGCTATCAGGGTCAGCGAGATGAAGTGCTGAAAAAGCTGCGCGCGGGCGAATTGGAGCATGAGCTGGTTGAGGTTGAGGTCGAGGAGCTGCAGCCCAAGAACGAAATCCCCGGCACCGACATGAACATGAATGACATGCTGGGTCAGATACTGCCTAAAAAGACCAAGCTGCGCAAGGTAGAGGTGAGCGAAGCGCGCCGCATACTGACCGCCGAGGAGGAGCAGAACCTGATCGACATGGACTCGGTATACCGCGAGGCCATTACGCGCGCCGAGCAGGACGGCATAGTGTTCCTGGACGAGATCGAAACGATCGCGGGCCGCAACTCCAGCAGCGGCACTCCCGATGTGTCCCGCGAGGGCGTGCAGCGCGACATACTGCCGCTGGTCGAGGGCAGCACCGTGTCCACTAAGTACGGCCCGGTCAAGACCGATCACATACTGTTCATGGCCGCGGGCGCGTTCCACGTATCCAAGGTGTCCGACCTGATACCCGAACTGCAGGGTCGTTTCCCGGTGCGTGTTGAGCTGAAGCCGCTGAATCAGGAGGACTACCGCCGCATACTGACTCAGCCCGAAAACGCGCTCATCCGCCAGTATCAGGCGCTGCTGGGCGTGGACAATATAAAGCTGGTGTTCGAGGACGACGCGCTGGATAAGCTGGCCGAGCTGGCGTACGCCGCCAACGAGACTAACGAAAACATAGGCGCGCGCAGGCTGCATACGCTTATGGAGGGCCTGCTTCAGGAAATTTCCTACTATGCCGACGGCAGCGAGGCGGGCGGCGAACCCATAGAAGTGCGTGTGAACGCCGAGTACGTGATGAAGCACCTGCCCGAAATATCCATCGGCAAGGATTTGCATAAGTATATACTGTAATTGCAAGGGCACAGGCAAAAGCTAAAATAGCATATGACAATGAAGCACCTGATTTTCGGGCGCTTCATTGTTGCGTTATTGGCACATTTATAGCCCACAGAAGTTGACCATAACGTAAGCTTTACCAAATTATACATGCAATGAGTATTAATTTGCATGACAATATACTAAAGTGTATTAATTAGCGAGAGCAGGGGAGTTGTTATTCGACTGTGGAGAAATATTTTGAGGAATACATGACGCGCAGTCTGCAAATACGCAGTCTGTCGATGCCGCCGGAGCGACTGGATGAAAACGCGTCGCATTTTTATCAGCAGTTCAACGATAACTTCATGCGGATAAAGGCGCTGATCCGGGAAAACCGTGAGGTGCTGGACACGCGCGTATACAGACTGCTCAAGAAATACCCCGACATTTCGGAACAGGACGCGGATAAGCTGATCGAGTTTTCCGATGCCCTGGCCGACACGCGCACGCTGGAAATGGTGGACGTGCAGCTGGCGTGGATGATAGTGAACGTGCTGGAACCGTATTACGACACGCTGCGCCGCGAAAAGTCCGACCCTGAATATACGTATAAGTACATTCATTGCCTGTTCCGTCATCAGGCGCTCAGCTATAACGTGGTGCAGCTGTGCGACCGCGGCCGGACTACAGACCCGCTGTCCGAGCGCTACCGTGCGTGCATATCGGATTGCAGCAAGAAGATGGTGGAGTTCATCGCGGATACGGACGAGTTTGCAAAGATGCCGCTAAAGACGCGCAACGAGCTTATTACGCTGGAATTGTTCAGTGCGACGTGTTATGAGCGGCTGTATTACGATGAAAAGCTCATCCGCAAGCAGATTGAATGCTATAAGTGGCACATAAGCAGACTGACCGCGCCCGGACTTAAAGAAAAGGTGCCAGATATGGATCTGGACTTCGATCTGTTCTCGGCGTACACGTATCTGGCGCAGGTTAACGAATTCATGTACTGGAACGACGTGCCGGGCGACATACTGGACGAGCTGTACGACGCGGTTAACAAGTCGTTGGACTATGCAAAGTCGCATCCGGACAACTATCGCGTTGACCCGGGATATGTTATGTTTACCAAGAAGTCTATCGAATGCTACATGGGCCGCGTTAGTGTTAGTGAAATGATGGAGGAGTACGAGCAGCGTCAGCGCGAAAGCGATATGAACAGCTATGACTTCATGAACATTGACGCAAACCTGCTGCCGCTGATATTCACGCTGTGGATGTGCCGCCGCCATCCCGAAAAGACCGCGGAATGTACCGAGTTTTTGCGCAGCGAGCAGAAGCGCACGTTTGAATACATCCGCAACGCGCGCGACAACGGCGCGTATCACACCATGCAGCGCTTCTTCAGCTACATAATGACCAACTACATCGAGGTAGAGGGCGGCGTTCCGTTTAAGGAGTATTACGAGAACGCGCTTATCGCCATGCAGCCCACGCTGTATGTGCATAGCTGCATGACGGCCAAAATCTCCACCGCCATACTCGATACGCTTTACGAGCATAAGCCCGAGCTGCTTATCCACGTAAACGGTTATGATACTATGGAAGAAGTGAAGGAGCATTACGTTGACATACGCAGATTCCTGTGGAACTGCTGCATGATGCACGACGTGGGCAAGATGGTATGCCTCGACACGGTAAACCTGTTCCAACGTATGCTGTTTTCGGATGAGTTCGAGCTTATCAAGCTTCACCCCGCGATGGGGCGTGACATACTCGTCGGGCGCGCGTCCACGCGGTCGTATGCCTACGCGGCGCTGTACCATCACAAGTGGTACGACGACAAGGGCGGCTATCCGTCGGACGTGTCCTACATGGGCGTGGAAAACGCGATACTGTATCAGATAATCACCTGCTCGGACTGCATCGACGCGGCTACCGACGCTGTGGGGCGTACCTACATATCGGGCAAGACCATCGACGATATGGTCACGGACATGCGCATAAACGAGGGCCGCATGTTCAATCCCGATCTGGTGGGACTGTTCAGCGACAAGAAGCTGTATAGCCGCGTGGAGGAGCTGGTTACGCGCGAGCGCGAAAGCACGTACTATTCGGTATTCAACCGCGCCGAGCGCGAAGCGCGCCAGAACGCGTGATGAAGTAAATTTAGCCCGTCTTTATCGGCAATGCCGGTAAGGGCGGGCATTTCCTTTTTTGGCAGGCGCAACCCGATCAGGTGTGAACAACTGCCTTAAATGTCTTAAACGCCTTAGAGTGTGTCTCAAAAATTCCTGAGTACGCAATTTCGGGCGTCGCTGCGCCAT
>OLNE01002503.1_pt1 | contig 11389 bp, 9 predicted proteins | sample 1672431 | NCBI WGS metagenome assembly OLNE01 (sample SAMEA3136685, study PRJEB25190) | human gut metagenome | reverse complement strand
CCGAGGCGCTGATGCCCGCATTGATGCAAAAGCGCACCTCGTTCATCATGCCCTCATCGTCCAGCATCATGCTCTGGAACAAAAAGATGGCCTGCTCGGTGGGGGCGGCGCGCTCCGCCATGGAGTCCAGTTCATTCTGCGCCGTGTGCACGGCATTTGCCAGCAGCCGCAGTTCCCGCTCCGGGTTGAAAGGGCCGTGGCTGAAGGTCTCCACATGGTGTTCCAGACGGCTCACCTGTCCCAGCACCAACCCCGGGGAAGCGGATACGCCTTTATAAACCTTCATCTTCTGTCACCTCCGGCAAAGCCGATGTGGTCAAAGTGCGCCACACCAGCGCCTGTAAGAATGTATTGGGCAGCAAAGCGGCCAGCGCCGCCTGTCCGGCGGTGCTGCTGCCCGTGAACAGCGGGGCAAAGCTTTCCATACGCTCTTTGTCGCACGCCGCCAGAAACGCCTCGGCCAGCGTCCGGGTGGTGTAGAAGTGGGTGGGGTCTACCCCGGCGTCCTCGGCGGCGGCTTCCAGCGGGGCAAGCTGGGCGTCCTTCATCCGTGCCAGCAGTAAAGCAGCGTCGGCGGTAAGGGTGACAGGGTACTTCTCCCGCACCTCCTTCTGCACGGCGTCAAAGGCTGCGCGGAAGGCTTCGGCATCGGCGCTGCTGTCCGCACCGCTGTCCACCGCGTAGGCACAGCCCCGGATGCGCCCAAAGGCGCGCAGGGTGTCGTAATAGCCCAACTCCATGTTGCGCTTTGCGGTGTCGGGGTCGAAGTGGAGGATATCGCCCAGCTCCCAGTAGCTGCGGATCATGGTGGTGGGCAGGCCGGTCAGGTTGGGGCGGGTGATGCCCACGCCCTCCAGATCCACACAGACCAGTTCCTCTGCGCCCATGGTCTTGGCAAGGCCGGTGGGCATATTATCGCTGTACCCGCCGTCCAAAAACTTTACCCCGTCGATCTGCCGCGCCCGCAATGCGGGGAAGCAGGCCGCCGAAGCCATCAGGTAGTCCCGCACCTGCCCGGCGGGGATATCCTCCAGCGTCAGCTCCCGGGGACGCAGCCCGCGCTGCTCCACCGTCACGATGCCGAACCGGATGGGCGCTGCCCGCAGCGCGTCCTCGTCCAGCACACGCTCCACGATCTCCTCCAGCGGGGTCACATCCATGCCGCCTTCCTTTACCACCCGGCGCAGAAACTGGTGCAGGGCGGAAAGGTCGGCGTTTTCCTCCGGCAGCTCCATCACATCCCGGCTGCGGATGGTCAGCCACATATCCCGGGCAGTCTCGTACAGGTCCAACACGAACATGGCGCCGTTCAGCCCGCCCACGCTGGTACCGGTAATGATCTGCGGGTGCCAGTCCAGTTCCATCAAAGCCCGCCAGACGCCTACCTGATAGCTGCCGCGCGCACCGCCGCCTGCCAGCACCAGCGCCTTTTGCGTGGGTTCTCTGCGTTCCATATCAAGCCCTCCCGTGCACGTTCCCGGTATTTTCTAAAATTGTTATAATTATACCATACTTTTGGGTAAAATTCTCCCGATTTTTCGGAGATCATGCCTTTTTCCTGTGAAAGTTTCGTGCTATACTAACCGGAGATGAGTATAAAAGCGGCCCGGAGGGTGCACAACAGGAGGAACGTATGCACTGCAAACAATGGATCTTTGATATGGACGGCACCCTGACCGACAGCATGGTGGTGGTATGGGAGGGTGCCCCGGAGGCGCTGCTGGCGCGCTTTGGCCGCACCCCGAAGGCAGACCTGCACGAGACCCTGCTGACCATGGGCATGGAGGACGGCGCACAGTACCTCATCCGGGAATATGCGCTGCCGCTGGACAGGAACGGCTATCTGGACGTGATGCGCGAGGTGATCGCCCAATTGTACGAGAAGGTGGAACTGAAGCCCGGCGTGCGGGACACCCTTGCCCGGCTGCGGGCCGAGGGCGCACGGATGTGCGTTTGCTCCAACACATGGAGCAGCCAGTGCCGCACCGTTCTGACCCGCCTTGGCATCGACGAATACTTTGATTTTTACATTGAGGCGCGGGGTGCTATGAGCAAGAGCAGCCCCGCTCCCTTTATGGAAGCGCTGCACCGCCTTGGCGGCACGGAGCCCGCCGGGTGCGCCGTGTGCGAGGACGCGCTCTACGCTGCCCAGACCGCCCACGACGCCGGCTTCTATCTGGTGGGCATTCAGGACACCACCAGCGCCGCCGACGCCCCCGCTTTGCGCCGCATCTGCGACCAGTTCCTGCCGGACTGGACTGCACTGGACTGGGCGCAGGCGTAAGGTTTCACAAAACTGCCACAGTGCGGCGCTCTTGTAATCCGGGCGCCGCTGGAGTATGATAATAATAATACTCAAATTTTGTCGTCAAAAAAGGAGGCCCTGCCATGACGAACCCTCTCGTCAGCATCATTGTGCCCGTGTACAACGCCCAGAAGGGGCTTTCCCGCTGTCTGGAAAGCATTTGCAGCCAGACCTATCAGGAGTTGGAGATCATCGTGTTGAATGATGGCTCTATGGATGACAGCCTTGCCATCTGTGAGCAGTTCCGGGCCAAGGACCCCCGCATCGTGGTGGTGGATAAGGAGAACGAGGGTGTTTCCCGCACGCGGAATGCCGGGCTTACCCTTGCGCAGGGCGACTATATCCAGTTTGCGGACAGTGATGACGCACTGGACCCTGATTACACCCAGAACCTTGTACAGGCTGCCTTACAGCACAGCGCCGACCTTGTGATCGCCCCGTACTGGATGGTGATCCCTTCCAACTCCAGCAAGACCGGGCACGCGCTGGAAACGCTGCAGACCTCCCTTGGCATTGAGCCGGAAGCCCCCAAGACCGAGGTGCACAAGTACGGCTTTCTGCCGCAGGGCGTTTACAGCCGGGAGGACTACGCCCGCCGCCTGATGCAGCAGCCCGCCTCCTTTTACTACGGCGTGCTGTGGAACAAGCTCTACCGCCGGGAGATCATTGCACAAAACCAGCTGGGCTTTGCGCCCGATGTGCACTGGGCCGAGGATCTGATCTTCAATATGGGGTATCTGGAGCACGCACAGGTGTTCGTTTCCATCCCCGAGGCCGGGTATCATTATATTCAGAACCCCAAAAGCCTCTGCCATACCCAGATCGACCTGCGCGGCATCGTAGAGAACAAGACACAGATTTTTCAGCTGTTCAAGGAGGTGTACACCCGCCTTGGACTGTACGAGGAGCTGCAGCCCCAGATCTACAAATTCCTGTTCGCCTTTTCGGAGAGCGGGGTGCCCTCGGACAGCCTGCAGGGCGCTTTGCTGGATGCGATGTCCCGCCTGAACGATGCCTCTGTCCAGCCCGAGCCCTCCCGCAAAAAGCCCCGCCGCAAGCCCCAAAAGCACGCCCGCCGCAAAAAGCCCCGGCATAAGGAAGAATAAATCATTAAGCAAAAAAGTCGCTGCACGAATGTGCAGCGACTTTTTTGCTTTTTACCCTACCCGGGTGCAAAAAGCCTCCCGGACGGCGGCTTCCCGTCCGCGGGGGATGGGGATGCGCGCCCCGCTGCGCATCCGTACCTCGCCGGGTGCCAGCAGCTGTACTGCCTCCAGATTGACCACATAGGAGCGGTGCGGCTGCACAAAGCGGCCGTCCGCAAGCAGCGGCTGCGCCACCGCAGAAAAGGGCACTCGCAGCGAGAGGGAGGCCACATCCTCTCCGGTAGTCAGGTGGAAGTGCACGATGTGGTGGGTGCATTCCAGATATTCAATTTCGGCATAGGTCAGCGCCCGCACGCCGTCCGCGGTGGTCACGGTAAGGGTGGGGCCGTATTCCGGCTCCACCGCCCGCTTGAGCAGGGCCGAGACTTCCGGCTGGTGCACCGGCTGCAGCAAATACTGCATGGCGTCCACCCGGTAGGCGCTGTATGCATGGGCCGGGGTGCGGGCCACAAAGGCCAGCGGCGCGCGGCGGCCCCGGCGGCGCAGCTCTGCCGCCGCCGTAAGCCCTTCGGGCCGGGCTACCGCCGCAAGCTCGATGAGGTACAGCTCGTACCGCAGCCCGGCGGCATCCTGCTGCAAAAGCGCTTCCGGGCTTTGCAGCTGCTCCACGATGCAGGCATCCTCCCGCCGGGCGAAGAACTCCATGCACTGGTGCTCCAGCCTGCTGCGCAGCGCACCGTCCGGGCTGCAGATCGCAATGTGAAAGATCATGGTTTGGTTTCCTTTGCAGGGTAGACGATTTGGAATGGCCTCCGCGTTGCTCTGGCCATCATCAGCGGAAAAATCATCTTAAATCAAGCAATTCCGGGCAGACTGCGGTCTGCCCGGAATTGCATTTTTACGGCAAGAGTCAGGACGGCAAGCGGCAGCTGACTTTTGTTCTTTTTAGCATTAGCAGCCGATGGCGGCGCACTTCTCGGCCAGCCATGCGCGCTCGTCCTCGGTCAGGCGGGGTGCCAGCTGCTCGAACACTTTGCGGTGATAATCGTTCAGCCAAGCGACCTGCTCCTTGTCCAGCACGCCGGGCACGATGGGAGAGGTGGCGATGGGCACAAAGGTGAGGGGACGGAAGGCAAGGAAGGTACCGTACTGGTTGTCGGCCTTGTGGTAGCACTCGATCTCGTTTTCGATGCGGATGCCCACCTCTCCGGCTTCATACACGCCGGGCTCGTCGGTGACGATCATGCCCGGGCGCATCAGGGTGGTGTTGCGGCCGTTCAAAGCGTGGGGGCCCTCATGGACGTTGCCCACAAAGCTGACGCTGTGGCCGGTGCCGCAGCGGTAGTTGATGAGGTGACGCCACAGCGGCTCGCGGGCGATGGTGTCCAGCATGTGGCAGTCGCAGTAATCCAGCCAGACGGCCTTGGCGATGTCGATGTGGCACTGCAGCGTCCAGGTATAAAACAGCCGCTCGTCCTCGGTCAGCTCGCCCAGCGGATAGGTGCGGGTGATGTCAGTGGTGCCGTCCAGATAGGTGGCGCCGCTGTCCACCAGCAAAAAGCCCTTGCGCTGCAGAACGGCGTGATCCTCCGGGGTGGCGTGGTAGTGCATCATGGCTGCGTTGCCGCCGTAGGCTGCAATGGTGCCAAAGCTTTCCACAAGGAACTTATCGTCTGCGCTGCGGTACTTGTGCAGGATCTCGTCCACGGTCAGCTCGGTCAGCTGTTCGCCGGAAGCCAGACGGTTTTCCAGCTCGATCTGGAAGCGTACCATGGCAACGGCATCCCGCAGATGGGACTCGCGCAGGTGTGCCAGCTCCACCTCGTTCTTCACGCCCTTCATGGCCAGCAGGGGGTCGGCGGCGTCCTTCACGGTCAAGGCGGGGTTATTTTCCAGCACCTGATACACGGCGTAGTTCACGGTAGCGCTCTCCGCCAGCACGGTCTGGGGCTCAGTCTCGGCGGCCATCCCGTCCAGAATGCTGTCGTAGTCGGCCAGCGTTACGCCGTTGGCTTCCAGCTCTGCCTTAGCCTCCGGGGTGACCCGCGCCTGATCGATGAACAGCACGGCGCGATCCGGGGTGACATAGCAGTAGGCCATGGCGTAGGGGGTGCACTCGATATCCATGGCGCGCAGGTTCAGAAGCCAAGCCAGATTATCCAGCTTGCCCACCAGCTGGGCGGTGCAGCCCTGCTCCTTCAGTTTGCCGCGCAGCTGCTCCAGCTTTTCTGCAGGGGAGAAGCCGGCGTATTCCTTGGGCAGGATCCATGCCGGGGTAGCCGGGCGGGCAGGGCGGCCCTCCACCCACAGCTCGTCCTCCAAGAACAGGGTCTTGATGCTGCCGTGCTTGGGCTCCAGTTCCTTTTTCAGGTTGTTGACCAGTGCACAGTTGGCGGTCAGACCGCACAGACCCAGCGTGCCGCCCTCGGGCAGCACCTTGCCGCAGTATTCCTCGGCGGTGGGCACGCCCGGCTCGCCCATGCGCATCAGCTGGATCTCGGTGCCGGCGATCTCTTTCTCTGCCTGCACAAAGTACCGGCCGTCTGCCCAGACGGCACTCTCGGTCATGGTGACCACAAAGTTGGAGTTTTCGCCGTGGAAACCGGAGAAGTAGGTCAGGGAGGTGTAGTGGTCGGGCAGATACTCGCTGGAATGCGGGTCGCCCACCGGGATCAGATAGACGTCCACGCCGTTTGCCTTCATAGCGGCACGCAGCGCGGCCAGACGCTCGGGAACTGTGTTCATACTCATAACAAAAGCCCTCTTTCTGTCATTTGCCGGAAAAACGTCCGGCGGCGATGGTTTGCTGCTGCTATTGTATCATTCTGCGGGGAAGAATGCAATGCGGGGGCAAAACTCCCCCCAAAACGCCGTCAATTTGCAAAAAAAGTTACAATTTTTTCTTGAAAAAGGCCGGTTTTCCATTGACAGCCTTGTTATAATAGAGGTGTAGTATTTTTGGGTCAGCACTCTGCGGCCCTTTGCGCTAACAATTGCGAATATTGCGATAAAAAGAAAGAGGCATTTGGAACATGACTAAAATCGATATCTTCTCCGGCTTCCTTGGCGCCGGCAAAACCACTCTGATCAAAAAGCTGATCACCGAGGCCTTTGCAGGCCAGCAGGTGGTGCTGATCGAGAACGAGTTCGGCGAGATCGGCATTGACGGCGGCTTTCTGAAGGAAAGCGGCATCCAGATCAACGAGCTGAACGCAGGCTGCATCTGCTGCTCTCTGGTGGGCGATTTCCGCACCGCTCTGCAGCAGGTGGTGGAGCAGTACCACCCCGACCGCATCGTCATCGAGCCGTCCGGCGTTGGCAAGCTGAGCGATGTGACCCGCGCCGTGGAGGGCGTGGCGGAGCATCTGGACGTGCAGCTGAACAGCTTTGTCACCGTGGCCGATGTGAACAAGGTCAAGATGTATATGAAGAACTTCGGCGAGTTCTACGATGACCAGATCAGCCACGCAAGCTGCATTCTGCTCAGCCGCACCCAGACCGCCAGCGAGGAAAAGATCGCCGCTGCCGTGGCAATGCTGCGGGAAAAGAACCCCACCGCCACCATCGTGACCACCGCATGGGATCACCTGACCGGTGAGCAGATCCTGAAGGCCATGTCCACCAAGGACGACTTCAAGGCCGAGCTGATCGCCATGGCTGCCAAGGCCAACGAGGAGCACGCCCACGAGGACGAGGAAGAAGAGCATGAGCATCACCATCATCACGACGATGAGAACGGTGTGTGCAGCTGCGGCCATCATCATGACCATGATGACGATGATGACGACGAGGATGAGCACGAGCATCATCACCACGACCACGACGAGCACGATCATGATGACCATTGCTGCTGCGGTCACCACCACGATCATGACCATGACGAGGATGATGACGAGCACGAGCATGAGCATCACCATGACCATGACGAGCATGATCACGAGGAGCACGAGCATCACCACGACCATGACGGTCATTGCTGCTGCGGCCATCATCATCACGACCACCACGCCGATGAAGTGTTCACCAGCTGGGGCGTGGAGACGGCCCGCAAGTTCACCAAGGCCGAGGTGGAGCACGCCCTCACCGAGCTGGATACCGGCAATTACGGCATGATCCTGCGCAGCAAGGGCATCGTGGACGGCGGCGCAGACGGCTGGCTGGAGTTCGATTATGTGCCCGGCGAGTGGGAAGTGCGCAGCCGCAGCGCAGACGTGGGCGGCAAGCTGGTGGTCATCGGCTCCAAGCTGAACGAGACCGCCATCGCCCAGCTGTTCGGCTGCTGAGAACCCCATTATTGAGAGAAGGAGCAACCATTTATTATGGCAAAAGAGATCCCGGTCTACCTGTTTGTGGGCTTTCTGGAAAGCGGCAAGACCAAGTTTATTCAGGAGACCTTTGAAGACCCCAATTTCGACTCCGGCGACAAGACCCTGCTGCTGATCTGCGAGGAGGGCGAAGAGGAGTACAACGAGAAGAAGTTCGCCTTCCCCGGCGTGACCGTGAAGGTGCTGGAGGATAAGTCTGAACTGAACCCCCAGAATCTTGCAAAGCTGGGCAAGGAAGCGGACGCAGGCCGCGTGGTCATCGAGTACAACGGCATGTGGCTGCTGCAGGATTTAGCGGATGCCCTGCCCGAGAACTGGCTGGTGTACCAGTGCATCGCCACTGCCGACGGCACCACCGCCCTGACCTACGCCCGCGACAACTCCATGCGCAGTCTGATGCTGGACAAGATCGCCCGCAGCGAGCTGATCGTATTCAACCGCGCCGAAGCCGTGAACAACGATGACGCCCGGCAGGAGCTGCACAAGTTGGTGCGGCAGGCCTCCCGCAAGTGCGATATCGCCTACGAGTTCAAGGACGGCAGCGTAGCCTACGATGATATCCCAGACCCGCTGCCCTTTGATATCAACGCTGACCCCATCGACATCCCGGATGACGATTTTGGCATCTGGTACATGGACTGTCAGGACGAGCCCCAGAAGTACACCGGCAAGACGGTGCGTTTTCTGGCACAGGTCTGCCAGACCAACCGCGCCGGCAAAAACAGCTTTGTGCCCGGCCGTTTTGCCATGACCTGCTGCGTGCAGGACATCCAGTTTGTGGGCTTCCCCTGCAGCTACGATGGCTACAAGGCGCTGGAACAGCGCGCTTGGGTGCGGGTGACCGCCAAGGTGGGCTACAAGTTCCACAACATCTACCGGGGCAAAGGCCCGGTGCTGACCGCCGTGTCGGTAGAGCCTGCCGAAAAGCCCCTGGAAGAGGTCGTAACGTTCTCTTAACGTTTCTTTATAACAAGGAGGTTCTGGTATGAAAACTCTGTTCCGTATTCTTGGCACGGCTGCTGCTGTGGCCGTCACCGGCGCTGCCATCGTGGTGCTGGACAAGATCCTGAACCAGAAAGACCCGCTCCATGTGGAGGAGGTCGAGTTCCCGGAGGAAGCCGAAAAGGACGCCGAGGAGGCCGAAAAGACCGCCGAAGCCTACGAAGAGGCCGAGGCCAAGGAAGAAGCAAAGGCTGCCGATGCCGCCGCAGAAGCTGCCGAGGAAGCCGCACCGGAGGCTCCCGCCCCTGCTGAGAACGCACCCCAGACCCAGCCGGAGACCGCCGAAGAGCGCCCTGTGTACGACCCCGAAGCCCCGAACGCCAACCCCGTAGAGGCCGGCCCCGCCGTTGCCCCCAAGGATGAGAACGGCAAGATCGACGTCACCAAGATCGCCGATGCCAACGATTTCGGCGACTGGGAAGAGCAGGGCTGCAAGGGCTGAGAAAACAGCATGATCCCCGCATAGACGCGGAATCAGCTCCCCCGAAAGGGGGAGCTTTTTTGTGCTTGCAAAATGCCGCGCAGTTCACTATACTGGAAGAAAAAACACCGATGGAGGGCAGCACCATGGCATACACCGATGATTGGGAAAGCTTGATGAACGGCGTGTTCGGCGCGGGCGGCAAACTGAAGTTCGGCGGTGCACAGCCGCAGCCGGAAAAGCCGCAGCCCGAAAAAACGGCGGGCAGCGGCCTGCCGGACCTGAACGCGGCGCTGCTGGAACAGCAAAAGCAGCTGGACGAATTGCTGAAGCAGCAGAACGCCCGGCTGAAGGCGCAGGATGCCGGGGTGCAGACGGCGCTGGAGGACAGCCGCCAGATGCTGCGGGACATGGAAGCGGACGGCCTGCTGGCCAAGGGCACGGCAGACACAAAACCGGAGCAGCTGGGCAGCTTTGAAGGCCTTGCCGCCGAGGTAAAAAAGACCGTCCTTGGGCAGGACGCTTTTGTGGACAGCGTGGTGCGGGCCATGCGCCGCCCCTTTGTGCTGGGCACCGAGGGCGCAGCCGCCCGCAATGTGATCCTGCTGTGGGGCGCTCCGGGCACGGGGCGGCACTTTGCACTGGCGGAGACCGCCCGCATCATGGCGGCGCGGGGACTTTTGCAGAGCGACCGGATGGCAGTGATGGACTTGGCGCTCTACCCCGACCCCGGCGCGGAAAAGCTGTTTTTGCAGGACCTTTACGCCGCCCTGCACGCCCCGGGCGAGATCGTGGTGTTCGAGCACTACGAGAGCTGCCACCCCGGCTTTTTGCGCGTCCTCTCCGACCTTGCGGTCAAGGGCAGTGCGCCCTTGTCCAGCCGGTATCTGGTGAACAAAGAGGGCATTCTGGTGGAAGCCGGCACGGCGCTTGCCCCCGGCGCAGTGAGCCGCATCGACCCCTGTGGCAAGTACCTGATCTTCTTCTCCTGCAAGGGACGGGAGGCGCTGGCGGATAAATTCGGCGCGCCCTTTGTGGCGGCGGTAGGGGATGTGTGCCAGACCGCCCCCTTTACCCCGGAAGCGCTGGCGGCTCTGGCGGCGCAGCAGCTGAACGCGCTGGCGCAGCGGGTGCACAGCCGCCTTGGCCTGACCCTCGCCGCCGGGGCAGAGGTGCGGGACTATGTGGCGGCGCAGTGCTCTAAAGAAAAGGGCGCAGAGGGGCTGGCAGACTGCTGCGAGCGGATCTTCCGGGCTCTGAGCGAGTACTGCCTGCAGACCGATGCAAAACTGTCCGGCACGGTGGCGCTGACCGCCGCGCCCGAGGGGCTGCAATTTGCGCTGAACGGTGCCGCCCCGGCAGACCTGTTCAGCCTGCTTCCGGCGGCCTACACCGGCGCGGTGGAGCAGATCCGCGCCGAGCTGGATGCGCTGGTGGGGCTTGCCCCGGTCAAGGAGTATGTGTTCGGTCTGGCAGACAATTTACAGGTGCAGCAGCGCCGCGCAGCGGCGGGCTTCAAGACCGCAAGCCTGTCCATGCACATGATCTTTACCGGCAACCCCGGCACCGGCAAGACCACCATTGCCCGGCTGGTGGCAAAGTACCTCAAGGCCATCGGCGCGCTGGGGGGCGGGCAGCTGGTGGAGGTGACCCGCGCTGACCTTGTGGGGCGCTACACCGGCCACACCGCCCCGCTGACCAACAGCGTCATCGAGAGTGCACTGGGGGGCGTTTTGTTCATTGACGAGGCGTACAGCCTGTACCGCGGCCAGCAGGACAGCTTTGGACTGGAAGCCATCGACACCCTTGTAAAGGGCATGGAGGATCACCGGGACGAGCTGGTGGTCATCCTTGCGGGCTACACCAAGGAGATGGAGGTGTTCCTCACCGCCAACAGCGGCCTTGCCAGCCGCTTCCCCAACAAGATCGAGTTCCCGGACTACACCGCAGATGAGCTGCTGGACATCACCGCCGTGCTGGCAAAGGGCAAGGGCTACCGCCTTGCCGAGAGCTGCACCTTCCCGCTGCTGGGCTACTATAAGCGCCGTCAGGCGCTGGACAGCCGCACCGCCGGCAATGGCCGTCTGGCGCGCAACACGCTGGAAAAGGCCATCTTCAACCAGAGCCGCCGCCTTATCGCCGAGCCCGCCGCTCCTCTTGACCTCATCCAGCCCAGCGATCTGGAATTTGAGGAATAAGGAAAAATTGATAGGAAAAAGGGTTCCGGAAA
>OLNE01002498.1_pt1 | contig 11397 bp, 8 predicted proteins | sample 1672431 | NCBI WGS metagenome assembly OLNE01 (sample SAMEA3136685, study PRJEB25190) | human gut metagenome | reverse complement strand
AGTTAAATGATCATAATTCGTTCTTTGGAATGTAAAATTATCATAGTAGCGAATACAAATCGTATCCTTATTCCTTGTGCAGAATTTCTTAGAAATCCACAAGTATCTCTCACGATTACCATGAGTCACCGCCAATGGAAATTCCAATAAATATGCGTCATTGTTCTCTTGTTTTACAAACATTCCATCTAATCGCACACGATTATATTTATGAAGAACATTCTCCTTAGAATACTTTGCAAGTCTACTGTTCACTTCTGTTGATATTGAATCAAATACCTTATACAGATGGTGATTGGCTTCTCTACATGCTTTGATTGCAATAGCCACTTCCTGTTTCCTATCTTCTCTGATTGGTATTCCAGTTGCCCGTTCACAATCCTTCAAATGCATTTGTACATCATAAATATCATCAATTTGCGAAGTGTAATAAGACATCGCCTCAATCAGTTGCATGAGATAATCATTTTCTGCTGCCTCTGATTGTTCATTTATTTCCTGCATGTTCTCATTCATAATCATTTGCTTGCACCTGTTTTGCAATACAGATAATCTTTTCAATACCACTATTGATTTTGCACGTTTGTAATGACAGGAATCGATCACCGTATTTCAATTCTTCATTGCTTTGGATTAAGTTGTATCGATTCACGTATTCATGATATTTTTCAAAATCTTTTCTCGTATAAAAGTTACGCTGTGTGAAGTCAAAATCCATATCTGTATAAGAGTTGTAATAAAAGATATTTGTAATCACATATGTTCGCACTTCATTCTCATACCAGATTTTAAATTCGTGATGTTTATCATATTCTTCTTGATCCACTAGTTTTGATAATGGCGAAAACTTAGCTGATTCATCGTAACTTACTCGATGCCCATATATCGTAAGATTCGTATCCACATTAATCTTATTCAAATAATCAAAAAAGACAGTTCCTTGTACATCATAGGAACCGTCTATCCATCGTCGTAAATAATAATCATTATCATAAGATTGCACTAGTGGAAGACTAGCATATTCATCATCAAAAGCCATCCATCCAACAAAATCTGAATACTTTTCTTTCAATTGTTTAAACTGATCTTTTGTAAAATGAAAGGCGTCACCTTCTGCATCTAGTTCAGGTCTTACTGTTATCAAGTTTTTTACTTCAGTCTCATGATTTTCACTCTCTTTGTTATCTAGATAAAACTTTCCTATATACACACTTGATCCAATTACCGCTGCTACAGAGACGATATTTAATATAGTTTTTATTGTTCGGTTCATCCCTAATCCTCCTGCTATTAAAGCATCTAGGAAAGCACAATTCGTTGGGGATATAAATTTGGGAGTATAGAATTGTGCCCTCCTAGATACTTGCGAGGAATTCACCTCACAAATATCTTCACTGTTATTCAGCTACAGATTTTTTCTTCTTTCTGTTTAAGATAAATAGCAATCCAATTGCAAAAACAAAAATACCACCTGCAATGAATGGTGCTCCTACACCTGTTTTTACAGCTGGTAATGCTTCATCGTTTACCACAATGATAACTGGATTATTCTGTGCGAAGTCATAATCTTCACTGAGTTCTACAGCATATTTATTGTTATTGATTCTGTAACCTGCAGGTGCTCCAGTTTCCTTAACATAATAACCACCGTTATCGCCATTAAATTCAACGTTCCATGTGATTACTCCATTTTCATCTGTTGTTCCTACACATTCCTTACCATTAACATCCTTAGCTACTGTGTTATCTGCATTGAATAATGTAATTTCTGCACCCTTTAATGTCTTAGAAGTGTTCTGCGCATCTACCTTCTTTGCGGATACATAATATGTCTTTCTAACATCAGTTGCGATTAATACCTGTGCTTCATTCTTTTTACCGGAAACTGTAAATTCAATATTTTCAAATGTATTAAATCCAAATGGTGCTTCTGATTCTCTCAAGATATATCTTTCTCCGCCCTTAACGTATTTAGAAATATCACTTCCATGTTCATCATCAGTTGATGTAAATTCATAAACAACTTCTTCTGTTTTTGGAACTAGGATCTGCATTAATGCACCAGCAACAGGCTTACCATAGTTATCAACCTTCTTCACTGTGATGTTTGTTGTCTCATCCATCATAGTGATTGTTGTAACTTCACTTGTACCGTACTTTGGCACTGTGAATGTGATGTTTGTTGCCTTGTATACACCTGCTACATATTCACTTTCTACAAGTTCATATGTATGCTCTGCAATCAACTTCTTATCTAATTTGAATGGTTCATTTGTTGTAATTCCATTGTTTGGAAGTTCAACTTCAACTGGATTTTCAGCATCAGTGATATCTGTGAGTTTCAGTGTTACACCCTGCACATAGTCTCCATTGTCATCAACCTTTGCAATCTGATAGTTGATTGAATTATCAATTGCAGTTACAGACTGGTTCTTTCCATCTTCTGTTGTATCTGTTGTGATATTTTCGAAGTAATAATATCCATCTACTGTTTTTACTTCACGGATTGTATAACTGGAAGATCCGTTCAGATTGCTTACTCTGTGAGTTGTTTCATCCCCGTTCAGGTCAACATCATAATAACTGATTGTACCATCTGTCTTTGTAATCTGAGCAGTGTATGTGTATTCTTTCTTTTCAGAATCAGAACTGTCCTGATCAGTGTTTCCATTATCTTCATCTGTCTTGACTTCACAAGCCTTTTCCTTGTCTGCATCTGTAGAACCGTTTACTACCTTTGCATCGTCATCATCTGATTCAGTAACCTTTGCAACTGGAATGATCTTTGTAACAGTACCATCTTCTGATTCATAAATTACTGTTTCGCCATCTTCAAGTTTTGTTGCATCAGCTTCAGCAATGTCAACGATATGAGAACCGCTTACCCATTCATCAACTACAGTACCATCTTCTGCAACTGCCTGCAGTGTAGCACCCTTTACATAGTTTCCGTTTTCATCTGTCTTTGCAACTCTTGTGATTTCATCTACCATTGTTATCTTCTGATCAATACCATTGTCTGTAACAGTAAATTCAACCTGAGTTGACTTGATGTAGCCTAAAGGTGCAGTATCTTCTGTCAGAATATAAGTCTTTCCAATTTCGATACCAGTTGGATAATGTGGTTTATTTGTTGAAATCCACTGATCAACAATTTCACCAGTTTCCTTGTCAGTTAAAGTGAGTTTTGCTCCTTCAACTTCCTTACCGCCTGCATCTACCTTTGAAATTGTAACCTGCTTGTTGTAGATAGTTTCCGTCTGATTCTTCTTGTCATCAGCTACGGTAAACTTGTAGTCAGGTGCCTTAGCATATCCTGCAGGAACTACAGTTTCAGATGCAACATAAGTCTTTCCAACTTCAAGGTTGTTTGCATCGTGATGCTTGCCCTTTTCTGTTGTCCACTGATCAACGATAGAATCTTCAATCTTGCTTCCTTCTTCATCTATGTTGTAAATTGTGATCTGAGCACCTTCAACATTGCTTCCACACATATCTACCTTTCTCACTGTAAGGATCTTGTCAATCATTGTCTGTTCAGTAACTGCACCAGTCTCATCAACTGTGAAGTCAATTGAACTTGCCTTGACATATCCAAGTGGAGACAGATCTTCATTCAATGTATAAATTTTTCCAATTGTTAGACCTTCAACATTGAAATTCTTGCCTTCTTCAGAAGTCCATTCAACAACAGTAGCTCCAGTTTTCTTATCAGTAACACTCATCTTTGCACCTGCAATTTCAGCACCTGCAACATCTGTTTTCTTTACAGTTACCTTTGTTACCTTGTTATTGATTTTTTCTGTTACTTCATATTCAGCCTTTTCAACATTGTCTTTTTCCTGTGCAAATTCAATGTCTTTTGGTCCACTCTTGACGATTCCATCTGGAACAGTAGTTTCTGTCAGTGTGTATTTTCCTAAAGGAAGATTTGTAACAGTTGCATTTCCTTCTGCATCAACGAAGATTTCATTGACCTTTTCATAAGGATTGTTTCTGTCTCCAGTAAGTCTTACTGCCTGTTCTCCTGCCTTTACAAGTACAGATCCATCAGCAGGATCAATAATATCTTCCTTGGCAGTCAGTGTGAATCCAATACCGCTCAGATCATCATGATTGACGAATGTCTTGTCAGCCTTTTCCCACTTTTCAAGACTTTTCTTGATAACTAGCTTTCCAGTGATCTGCGTTTCTGGAACTTCTACTTCAACATAGTTTGTTCCATCCTGATCTACTTCTGTAATTGCTGATTCTTTAGCAACTACTTCAATAGGTTCCTTTAATGTAGTAAATCCTGCAGGTGTCTTAACTTCTGTGATGTAGTATGTTCCTGCCTCTACACCAAGTGCAGTATAAGCCTTGGCTGCATCATTTTCACTTGGACTTTCAGTTACGAATGTACCTGCATCAACTGTAACCTTTTCTCCATCAGCAGTATCAACAATCATCTTTCTAGTTGTTGTTGAGAACTGATCATATACCTTGTTTCCAATCTTCTGCTTTACATAGTTTCCGTTGGAATCCTTGATCTTGAATACTGCATTGTTGAGTTCAATCTTTTCTCCAGTCTGATCAGATACCTTGTTCATCTTTAAAATATACAACTGATGATTGTTTGCTACATAGAAATGCTTTGTTGGCTGATTTTCTTCTGTAACGTTGAAGATTGCTCCATCATATGAAGATACATTTCCTTCATAGTCTAGAACACCATCTGCATGACTTGACTGGAAAATATAGTATTCGCCATATGCAAGATCTCTTGAATATGCCATGCCAGATTCATTTGTTGTTACAACATCATATTCCTTTGTTGTGAACAAAATATTGCCATCAGCATCATAGATTGTCTGTGAATCATCTGGTGTAGGATTGCCTTCAACATTTGGCTTCTGCCCGAATACTGTTTCATAAGCAAGTTTGTAGTCCCCACCAAACTTTTCATCAACTGTAGCCTTCAGGAATGCAGTAAATTCTACATTTGCTTCAGGCTTCATTGTTGTGGAATGACCATTGTTTGAAGATGTAAGCATCTTCTGAACATCAAACTTTCCAGTAAATACGTCATTCTTGATATCAAATCTCTTGTCAACAAGCTCACCGTCATTTGTTACATCAAATGTCGTTTCTGTTACTGAATCTCCATCCATTGCAAAACCAGTTGGAGCAGTTACTTCAACGATCTTGTATGAACCAAATGGAAGTGCATTTGTTACTGTTTCAAAATATCCATCTGTTGTAGTTGTGAATGTTGCATCATTTGTGTTTGCAGTACCTGCAGTTACAAATGACTGAGGAAGCTTGATTGCTTCTCCGTTTGCAAAATATTCATCTTCTGAGAACTGTCCGTCTCCGTTTGAATCAACCCATACTTGATTTACAGATGTATTGATCAGCTTCAAAGTTGCCTGAAGATTTGTGTTACCCTGTGGGTATGTTGCAGTATCTGTGTCATTCTTCTGGAACTTGAATCCACCTCTGATTGTCTGTTCAGTAAATGTCTTGTCACCAGACAGGAATGTCTGTCTGTTTTCATTGACTGTCATTTCTCTTTCAGTTGTACCTGCTACAAGATAGCCAGTAGATGGATCCGTTTCTCTTACAATATAGTGACCAACCTGCAATGCATCCAGTGGTGATGAGTATACACCGCCATTAGATGTAGTAAAACTCCATACTCTTTCTCCCTTGGCAGCTGATGCAACCTGAGCAGTACCTACCTGATAGGCATTGTCATTGATTATTTCATAGGAAGCTCCATCTAATGAACCGTTTCCCTGTGGTTCAGCTTTACCAGTTTCAGCATCAATCTTGGATGTGTAGAATCCACCCTTCTTAGGAATTTCAGAAATAGTATAGTCATTGCCGCCTTGCAAGTTAAAATTGATTCCATCACCTGAAATCTTCATCACTACTTTACCATTCTGTTGACCGAGAACTGTATTTCCGTTTAATGTTTTGTTGTTAAGAGTATAGACAAGCTGTTCATTGCCATCTTCATCTGTATAAGTAACATCAGGTGCTTTTGTTTCTTCAACTGTAATAACACCAACTGGAATTGTTGGAATACCAGATTTTGTTTTATATAAATCATCTCCATCAACTTTATGTTTATCGTCTAAAGATGCTCTATAAATTGTTTTACCACTTGAAGTAGTTGTCTCTTTTGTTTCAATTACCCATGTTCGTGTTGCATTGATTGCATTCAACTGATCCACTGTATAATCATTTGATGGATCAACATCATAATATCTGACTGTAAACTGAGCACCTGCTAAAGAGGCAGGATTATCTCCATTTGTCATTTCATTATTCTTAGTCAACACAATACGTAATGGGTCATTACCTGGCATATCAGATACATTGATTGATGCAAAAGTACCACTGAATGAGAATGGTCTTACTGTTGCATCAAGGCAGTATCCCTTTGGTGCCTTAGTTTCCTTGTAGTACAGAGTGCTTGTACTGAAACCAACTTTTACATTTACAGATCCTTTGCCATCTGCACCAGTTGTAATTGTTCCAATCTGATTTGTTGCAGCAGCATCAGAATAGATTCCATATTCTGCACCTGCTAGAGAATATGCATTTACCAGTCCATCAGTAATTGATGTATTTGCTGATACCTTAGTCAGATTAATAGAAACATTCTTGTCAACATTCGCACGGTAGACACCTGAAAGAACATTTCTACCTGTTCCACTGCTTGAAGCCATAGCTGTCTTGTATTCTGAATAATTAGCAAAGCCTCTATAATTTCCAGATGAGCCATGCCCATTTGAACGGAAGTCAAACATCTGACCACCGCCAGTATAGACAGCCATATGCCCATTTCCACTTGTTCCATAGATTAAAATGTCACCCGGAAGCAATGCACTTGCGTCAACTGGACCATTTGCAACTGTAGACCATTTACCATGGTTTTCAAAGTATGATCTCAATGAAGGCGGATAGACTGTATTCAATACTCCATTAAGCATGTCAAAATATGCATATGGATCAGCCCCTGCATCACGGAGTGCATGAGCTACAATAGCTACTGCACCTGCAGTACAGTCAAGTCCCACCTGATCAAGCTGTGCTTTAGAACCAGTCATGATCACATCAAAGTTGTTTCCGCCATTGAATGAATAATGAGAACCACTGCTTGATACTGTAATGTAATTTGCAATTGCTGTGTTGACATCAAGTCCGCCATCTGCATGAACTGCAGTGACTGCTGATGGCAAAGAAACCACACTTGTCATTGTGAGAAGTGCCAGAAAAGATGTAAACGTCTTTTTTGCACTTCTTTTCATTCGGTTTAATAATTTCATAAATTAGCTGCCTCCTTTTCCTCTTTAACGGTTCATTACCGCTTTATGAAATTGTTGTTTCAACCCCTCTATCTAATTCATTCCCACCACCTTTCAAAAAAGTCCGTGGACATTTCGCCCGTCATTTCTTTGTATATCTTCCTCTTTTTCTTAAAGAGGAAGGAGAGCCACAGAATGATTTAACACTCTGTGGCGGGAGCATCACTTTCATTAAAAAGATTGTCTCTATAAAAAAAGAGAACTCATCCTCGTGTGTTCTCTTACTGCATAATATGTATTCTGTTTCCAATCAGCTTCATACACTCATTTATTTCCACTGCTTTAATTTCCTTTACATCCATTTCATCAGCACAGAAAAATTCCTTGTTCCACAAAAGAAAATCCAATGGATCATTAATTTCAATATCACAATAATCATTCAATCTTATTTCAAGAGGATATGCATCATTGAAATCCACATTGTAAACATCAATAGGATGTATGTAGTCAACATCAGCGAGATCAGCATCTTCTCCAAGATATGCAAGATCTCCATATTTCAACAGATACATTTCCGTAAAATCATCTGTAATAAAATACTGATAGAATCCATCCACATCAAAGCAGCAGCTGTCTCCAAAATCCATCCATTCTTGCTTCCTTCATATGTTTCTATCCTGAAAGGTAGATATGTATCTTCTATCTTCTTTCTGATAAATTCTTTTGTTCTTTTCAGTTCTAAAGTATCATTCATTTTAATTTTCTCTTCACGTGGGCGATTCGCCCACGGCATAAAAAAGGCAACAGCTTTTGCTATTGCCTGATTTAATGTTCTATTCGCAGACAGTTTCTGTCCATGCCTGTTTGTCAATTACATATTTCTGCTCAGTGATATCTTCATAATGTCCAGTGCCAGGTATAACTATTTGTTGAACAGAATATCCATGTCCCAAATCTCCGTCTGCCAATGCATCATCAGCATGACTACTATATGCATCATAATCAGTGCCAAAATGTTTACCACATGCACAAACAATATCATCTTGATACGAATCTTGAGTATCCTGAATCCACTTCTGACCAGTAACTACTGTTTCCCAGTGACCTTCAGCATCATGGTATACATCATGGCATTTCTTTTCAGCAGGCTTCTGCTGTGTCTGATTACTGCTTGATGCATTTCCACTTGATGTGTTGTTGTTTTTAGAAGCTGTTGCTCCATTTGTTTTATCTGCAGTTTTGTTATTTTTTGATTTAGCAGTGTTTGATTTTTTATCAGTATTTGAATCTGCTTTTGTTGCAGTTTTAGTATCTTTCTTTGAATCAGTTTTTGAATCTTCTTTTGCTGATTCTTCTTTCTTTTCTGTAACAGTAACCGTTACTTCTGAATCAGAAGCAACACCGTTTGTACCAACAGCATGGAACTTGACACTGTAAGTTCCTGCCTTGTCAGTTTTAACATTTGATGTAACTGTATACCATGCTTCATCATATGTTCCATCTTCATTTTTACTTGGTTCTTCATCAACCTGCTTGCATCCGCCATCATCTTTAACAAGTGATTCAGGATCAAACTTATCACCTACTGCAATTTCTTTTGTTTTGTCAGTCGTTTTAAAAACTGGTGCATCTGAATTTACTACTTCAAATGTTGAAGTAATTTTCTTGCTTTCTCCACTCTTTTTATCTGTAACTGTATAAGTTACTTCAATATCTCCAACTCTGCTTGTATCAATATTGACTGGGTATGCAGTTGCTTCCAGATTTTCATCAATTCCTGCTTTCGTTGCTTTCTTGTCTGTCTTTTCTCCAATATAGACCAATGACAAAGGATCCACTGGTTTTCCTTCAGAAGTATATTCTACTTCTTTCTTGATTTGTGTTACTTCATATTCAACATCTTTATTTGAAGTGTTGCAGCCAACTGTTCCAGTAATAACAGCAGCTATAACAAGAATGACAGCAAGAATTACACTTAGAATTTTAATTCTTTTCTTCTTGTTATCAATCTTCTTTTCGTTTTCATTCATAGTTTAATTTCCTCTTTTCATGTGTAATCTGCACGTGCTATATCTCTATGTTTTACCTTCAAGATACTTATTTTGGTTCTTCAATTTCAACAGCCTTTTGGTTTCTTCTCATCTTCCACTAGTACATCACTATCATCTTTCGATTCATTCACAGTTACAGTCTCTTTTGGGAACAGGGTTATTTCTGTTGAAGATTCCAAATTCACTTATAAGAAGCGCAAACAATACAACACCGAGAATATACAATTTCTTAAGCCTCTTAGCGTGTTCTTTATGTTTCTACAAATGTGCCACCTCCAGCAATACTTATCTCATCATACATAATTTTACATGCATTTTTTTCAATGTTTAGTATGGGATGACAATGCAAATCACATCTATTATTCTGGATTTAATTGTCATTTGTCAGGAAAGTCACACTTTACTATTACTCAAAATTCTCTACGCATTCTCTTCAATATCTTTTATACGATTCAAACATTTTAATGCAGCGCCTGATTTGAACATTCTCATTATTGTTTTACATATCCACCCCAATAACCTGTTCTGTCCTTTCTTTCTGCATAACATATATCATTATCATTTAGAGTAATTCCATCATATTCGTACGCATCCATCATTAAAGCCTCTGCAATCTTTTCTAAAGCTTTCTTTTGACATCTGTAGTATTTAGCAATGTTGTCACACAACGAATAAATCTGTTCAATTGTATAATCTGCAGATAGTCCACTTGGTAGATATTTATAGATTACTGCCACACGTTCTTGCTCTGTCAGAACAATTTGAAACTTGGATAGTAATTCTCGACAATAGCACCAATCTAAATATGCATTTCTTGCTGCTATTGTGTATTTACTATAAATGGATCCGTTATGATTATCTGGCTGTTTGATGATTGACCCACCCAAGGAAGGCATTAAAGCATTTACTTTATCGAAATCCATCATTGGCAGGAACTGATTATCAAATGTAAACATCTGATAATTGTATTTCAGATTCAATTCATTAATATAATTTAAAAATCTTTCAATACGTTTGATCGGTGTTGTATGAAATCGTCTGAATTGTTCTATCTTGTTTCCCATGTTTCAGACTCCTTCAATTGTTTTAAATACAAGAGAATCATAATTGATTTTAAACAATCAATCTCATCATCTGTAAAGCTCAATTTATTCAACTTATTTACAAATCCTTGGAAATCTTTCACTCGCCATCCATATTCAATTGCAGAATTATACAATTTGTATATTTCGCTTGTACTTAATGACTTCAACTCTTTCATTAATGCTTTATTCTCACGCTGTATTGTTTTGTAATCCTGTTCGTGTATATGCTTTAACTGCACTAACGACATACGGATTGATGATAACTTTCCTTCATCCACATATCTTTTTTCATATTCGCTCCAAAAAGATTCTAGAATATCATCAATATTCGCAATCAATTCATTCACCAAATCCTCCATGCTTTCATCGATCATCAATACTTTCTTATAATTCATTTTAACTATTCCTTTCCAATTAGATAAATCTTTTTAGGACTACCACCATTTTTTGCTTCACGATAAATCAAATGTTTAGATTCCAGTTCTTTAAACATTGAAATAACACAAACTTTTGTTGTGTTCATATCTGCCATCACTGAACTATTTGAATAGTAAATGTAATGATGCCCATTCGTATCTGTATGCCTATATCGCGGATCAGTAATCATCCTTTTAATGTTTTCCAGAAGCACATCTGGATGCCTCTTTGTCGTAATCTTTAATTCTGTCTTTTCCATACAATTCCTTTCTTTACAACATAAAAGGCGAATGTTTCTATTAAAGATACAAACGCCTTATAATTAATATTCAATTGTTCTTATATTTAACTTTTCTGTTTTCTTGTCCATTCTTGCAGCAACTTGATGATCACATTTTCCATATCTCTTTTCGTATAATCTTCCGGGAAGAATCCTCTGAACAAATCGGTATCGAATGTCATTCGATCTAGTGGACTCTTCTTATCTTCTTCCATAATTTCTTCTACTTTATCGATATCGAACTTTTTCTCCTGGCTTAACTTCTTTAA
>OLNE01002495.1_pt1 | contig 11418 bp, 11 predicted proteins | sample 1672431 | NCBI WGS metagenome assembly OLNE01 (sample SAMEA3136685, study PRJEB25190) | human gut metagenome | reverse complement strand
TGGACGGCGCCGTGTACACGGCCACCTCGAACTCGAAGGCTAACAAGCGTGAAGAGACCGACACGAACACGAAAACCGTATTCAAGGACGCTTGCAACCTGCGCGCCAGCAAGCCCGAAGTGGACCTGCTGACCGCGCTGAACGCTGCGGCGTCCGACCTACAGGCAAACGCCGTCGGCGACCGCAAGGCCATCTGCGTTGTGGCTTCCGGCATTTCAACCACCGGCCTTTTGGCCACCACGCCCGAGCTGTTGGCCGCCGATGCGCACGACGTTGCCGCGCAGTTGCGCGAGCTGAACGCCATCGGCAACTTCAGCGGCATCGACGTGCACTTTTACGGCCTGGGACAAACCACGGGCGATCAATCGATGCCCGCTTCCGTTGCCGGCAAAAACGCCGCGCTGCTTGCGCCCGTAGTGGAAGAAGGCGGCGGCACGGCCGTGGTTGAACCCGATCAACTAACCCCGCTTGGCTGCTGCGACGACGAGCTGCCTACCTGCACCGTGATGGCCTTCGAAAACGATGCGCTAACGCTTCCCACCGTTGCGCCTGGTGAAAGCGTCGAAGTGGCCCTTGATGACGCGCAGCTGCAGTTCGTCGGCGACGAGGCAACCTTCGCCGACCCCGAAACCGCAGACGAGCTGCTCGGCAGCATCGCCGAGCAGGTTCGCGAGCAGGGTTACACCGTTGAAGTCGAAGGTCACACCGCCGCCTCTCAGCTGTACCCCGACCATGGCATAGAGCTTTCCACGCGCCGCGCGCAAGCCGTAGCCGATGCCCTAACCACCCGCGGCATCCATCCGGCCCAGGTCACGGCCGCAGGCGTCGGCGACGCCGACTCAACGTCGCTGGCCTCGGGCACCTTCAGCGAAGCCCAAGCCGCCCAAGACCGCAAAGTGGTCCTGCGCTTCCACGCAGCGTAGCCCCTTCACCGTGAAAGGGTTGATTGTTGGGGCTGATTGCCATTGTATAGAAAGCGCCCGAGGATGTGGTCTCGGGCGCTTTGGTGTTTGCACTCTTTCAGCTGTGCGGGCTTTCCTATTTCCCGTTGCCGAAGAGTAGTTTGCCGATGATGTTGTGGTCGCCGGTGTCGACGAGTCGATGCGCGGAGCCGTCGCCCTTGCCGCTGGTGTCACCGCCGCGGCCGCCAGCGGGCTTGCGGCGTATTCATCGGGCAGCGCAGCCATATCGTAGGTCGAGATGGGCACGTATTGATACGACAAGTCCTCGTTGAACTTGAGCAGGTACGCCTGACGAACAAGGATTGTGCCGACAAGGCAGCAAATGTCCTTGCTGGAAGACCGCCGGGAAACCCTCATAGCAGGGTTCGAGAACGAAAGGTAGTCAAGCTGCTTTCCCTCGCTGTCAACCGGTTCGTCAACCTCTGCCGGGTGGTCGCTGCACAGGTCGTCGATGTTCAAGACCATCTTGCCGGTTTCGTCGGTGGTGCCGGAAGTTTCTTGGCCGTTGTAGAAGGAACGCAGCGTCACCTTGGCGCCGGAAATCGCTTTGATGGTCTTCGTTTGCGGGTCGTACGTGCCCATGTCGCCCACAGCGATGCCCATCTGCTTACTTCGAAGTGCAGGAATCGTCGAGTGCCCAGCGCCCCTCTCGCCCATCACGCCGAACATCGCGAAGAAACCCGAGCGCAAGGGTTCTCGTCACGAATAGCGTCGCACCCGCCAGGCAATCGGCGAGTGCGACGGGCAATTCGCGCAAGGTCGCACCTCTTGCTGGCGCAAGCGGCTATCATGGACTCACCTGTCAAACAACCGCGATTGACGGCGCGCTCCGTCCGCCCGTCGCGCCCTCGCCCCAAGGAGCCGCCGATGCCCAGTAAGAAGCTGCACACCGCGTTCGTGTCGTGCCCCACTGAGCTGCGCGAAGAGCGCCGCAGCATCACGATGATCTTTCAGGGCTTCAACCTGCTGATGCAGCGTACTTGCCTGCGCAACATCATGTTCCCGATGGAGCTGGCCAAAGTGCCCAAGGAAAAGGCCGAGGCCCGCGCCCGCGAGCTGCTGGAGCTGGTCGGCCTGCCTGATAAGGCCGAAGCTTACCCGGCCCAGCTTTCCGGCGGCCAGAAGCAGCGCATCGCCATTGCCCGTGCGCTGGCTACCGACCCCAAGGTGCTGCTGTGCGACGAAGCCACCAGCGCCCTGGACCCCAATACCACCCACGCGATTTTGGAACTGATTCGCAAAATCAACAAGGAGCTGGGCATCACGGTGGTCATCATCACCCACCAGATGAGCGTGGTCGAGGAAGTCTGCAACCGTGTGGCCATCCTGGACAACGGCACCGTGGTGGAGGAGGGCGAGGTCCAGGCGATCTTCAGCCATCCCTCCAGCGCCGCCGCCAAGCGGCTGGTGTATCCTGCCGGTGCCCCCAAAGCCGAGAACCTGCCCGGCCACAAGCTGGTGCGCGTTGCCTTCGGCGGCACCCAGACCACCGACAAGCCGCTGGTGGCAAGCCTCGCCATCGAGTGCGGTGCCCTGGTCTCCATCATGGGTGCCGACACCCGCATCGTCAACGGCCAGACGCTGGGCAGCATGCTGCTGGCCCTGCCCGAGGACGAACACGCCGAAGCCGCGCTGGAGTACATCAAGAATTATCCCGGCATTACCTATGAGGAGGTGAACAACTGATGGCTGAATTTTTTGCAGGCAAAGATTGGCAGACTTTTTTGCAGATCCTGCCCACCATCCCGTTTGAAACCTGGGAGACTGTCTGGTCCACAGTTGTTGCCACCCTGCTGGCGCTGGTCATCGGCCTGCCTTTGGGCGTGCTGCTGGTCACCGGCGAACCCAACGGCATCCGCCCGCTGCCCAAGTGGGTCATGGCGCTGCTGAACGGCCTGATCAACCTGCTGCGCAGTGTGCCGTTCCTGATCCTGATGATTATCGTCATCCCGCTGTCCCGTTTGATCGTGGGCACATCCATCGGCACCGTAGCTTCCATCGTGCCGCTGGTCATTGCGTCCTTCCCGTTCGTCTCCCGTCTGATCGAGACCAGCATACGCGAGGTCGACCCCGGCGTCATCGAGGCCGCCCAGAGCATGGGCGCTACACCTTTGCAGATCATCACCAAGGTGATGGTGCCTGAGAGCATGCCCAGCCTGGTAGCCAACATCACCATTGCGGCCACCACCATCATGGGCTACGGCGCCATGGCCGGTATCATCGGCGGCGGCGGCCTGGGCAAGATTGCCATCAACTACGGCTACTACCGCTTTAACGTGGTGCTGGAGTTCTTCGCCACGGCGCTGCTGGTGGTGCTGGTTCAGATCTTGCAGACCGCAGGCACCAAGCTGGCCGTCAAATGCGATAAGCGGATTCAGAAGTAATTGTTTTTATGATAAGAAAAGCTCCCGAACGTTAAAAGTCCGGGAGCTTTTGTTTTTAAATGGCTGCGCCGTGCATTGCCCCCCTTTGGGAGGGAGGCTTTCACTGTATTACAGCTTCTTCACTGCCTCGATCAGCGTCTCCACATTCTCGGCCTTGGTGGCCCAGCTGGTGCAGATGCGCACGGCGGTGTGGGTCTTGTCGGGCTTGCCCATATGGGTCATGGCAAAGTCCTTGCTCAGAGCCTCGTGCCATTCGTCCGGCAGCACAAAGAACTGCTGGTTCGTGTAGGAATCATGCAGCAGCTTCACGCCCTTTTCCTCAAAGGCTTTGCGGATGGCCATAGCCTGGCGGTCGGCCTCGGCAGCCAGGGTAAAGTACAGGCTGTTGCCGGTGCCGTCCTCGCCGTCCAGCAGGGCCAGGAACTGCTCACCCAGCAGGCGGCCCTTGGCCAGCATGCCGCCGTGCTGCTTGATGGCATAGCGGAAATCCTCTTTCAGAACGTCGTTGGTGATAACAACGGCCTCGCCAAACAGTGCGCCGCACTTGGTGCCGCCCAGGTAGAACACATCGCACAGGGCGGCGTAGTCCTGCAGGGTCAGGTCGTTGGCTTCGCTCATCAGGCCGTAGGCCATGCGGGCGCCGTCCACAAACAGGTACAGCCCCAGCTCATAGCAGGCGGCAGAGATGTCGGTCAGCTCGGCCTTGGTGTAGAGCGTGCCCACCTCGGTGGGGTTGGAGATGTAGACCATACCGGGCTGCACCTCATGCTCGTGGCTGGCGTTGGCGCGGTGTTCTTCCACCGCGTGGCGGATCTGCCGTGCCGTGATCTTGCCGTTTTTATTGGGCAGGGCCAGGCACTTGTGGCCGGTGGCTTCTACTGCGCCGGTCTCGTGTACATGGATATGGCCGCTGTCGGCGCACAGCACACCCTGCCAGGGCTTAAGGGCCGCATCGATGACCGTCAGGTTGGCCTGGGTCGCACCTACAAAAAAGTGCACGGCGGCATCCGGGGCGTCGCACAGGGCGCGGATCTTGTCCGCAGCGGCGGCGCAATAGCTGTCCTCGCCATAGCCGGGGGTCTGGTCAAAGTTGGTCTTTTGCATCAGTTCCAGCACCGCGGGGGCAGCGCCTTCGCCGTAATCACATTCAAAACGAAGCATAAAAGCTCTCCTTTTCTCACTTTTTCGCTGTTTTTATTATAACACCGGGGTGTACGCCTTGCAACCCTGCAAAATTACAGGTATAATAGCTGGTGCGTGTTTTATTGTAAACCCATACGGCAATACCACAAGAAAAGAGGCTTTTTATGGATTCTGGCAAACAGCGGGAGGGCTTTGCTTCCCGCCTTGGTTTCATCCTGGTCAGCGCCGGCTGTGCGGTCGGCATTGGTAACGTGTGGCGCTTTCCCACGGTAACGGGGCAGAACGGCGGCGGCGTGTTCGTGCTGTTCTACCTGCTGTTTTTGGTGCTGATGGGCGTGCCTGTGCTTACCATGGAGCTGGCCGTGGGCCGCGCCGGGCACAACAGCGCGGTAAAAGCCTACAAAGCGCTGGAGCCGAAAGGCACCAAGTGGCACCTGCACGGCTGGGTGTGTATGATCGGCTGTGCGCTGCTGATGATGTACTACACCACGGTAGCCGGCTGGATGCTGGACTACTTCTTTAAGTTTTTGACCGGCCGCTTCACCGGCCTGACCCCCGACGCCTCGGCCCAGGTGTTCAGCGATGCGCTGGCCAACCCCGGCGAGCAGGTGCTTTGGATGGTGGTCATCACCGTGCTGGGCTTCCTCGTCTGCCAGAAGGGTCTGCAGGGCGGTCTGGAGCGCATCGGCAAATGGATGATGGGCGCTCTGCTGGTGCTGATTCTGGTGCTGGTTGCCCACAGCTTTGTGCTGCCCGGCGTCAAGGAGGGCCTGGCCTTCTACCTGCTGCCGGATTGGCAGCGCGCCTGCGAGCAGGGGCTTGGCAACGTCATCACCGCCGCGATGAACCAGTCCTTCTTCACTTTAAGCCTGGGCATTGCCGCCATGGAAATTTTCGGCAGCTACATGGACCGCCGCTTTACCCTGACCGGTGAGGCCGTGCGCATCTGCGTGCTGGACACCTTTGTGGCCATCTGCGCGGGGCTTATCATCTTCCCGGCTTGCTTCTCCTTCGGCATCTCGCCGGATGCCGGCCCCAGCCTCATCTTTATCACGCTGCCCAGTGTGTTTATCAATATGCTCGGCGGCCGCATCTGGGGCACACTGTTCTTCCTGTTTATGACGTTCGCCAGCTTCTCCACCGTCATTGCGGTGTTCGAGAACCTGATTGCCTCCTGCATGGACAACTTCGGCTGGGACCGCCGCAAGACCTGTCTGATCGGCTGCGTCGCGCTGATTTTGCTGGGCCTGCCCTGCGCTTTGGGCTACAACGCCTGGAGCTTTATCCAGCCCATGGGCGCTGGCAGCACCGTGCTGGATTTCGAGGATTTCCTCGTCAGCAACCTACTGCTGCCCGGCGGCAGCCTCATCTACCTGCTGTTCTGCGTCACCCGCTGGGGCTGGAATTTTGACAACTACCTGGCCGAGTGCAACACCGGCAGCGGCTTCAAGATGCCCTGCTGGCTGAAGAACTACTTCCGCTTTGCACTGCCCGTGCTGATCCTGGTCATTCTGGTGCAGGGGCTGTAAAACCTCATACTTAAGGCAACCCTGCAACTACTTTCCCGGCAGAGGGAGCCCAGCTTGTCGAAAAACTGCACTTTCCTTTGCAGCGCACGTAGGGGCAAGCATTGTTCGCCCCTATTTAGCATGTTCTTCCAGCCACCGCTGCATCTCGGCTTTCATCCCGGCAAAAGCCTTCGCGGTGTCCGGGTTCTCGGTCTTGAAATCCAGCAGCTTCCACAGCCAGCCTTGCTCGGCTACGGCGCGCAGGCTTTCGGGGTAGCACAGCTCAAATACAAACGAAGCATGCCCCACGGCGTTATCGGCAGGGTAGTGGTTCAGGGTGCGCAGTACGCAGTGGTGCTCGTAAAAGGCGTCCAGCACGGCAGGGGAGACCGGGCTTTGCCGCAGCGCTTCGGTGCTGACGTTATAAATTTGCTCCATCGGCGTTTCCACGTTCACCCGCAGGATGTCGATTTTGTCCGCGTCCCGCAAGATCTGGCAGAACATCCGGGTGCGGTCGTCCATCTCCTCCGGCAGGCGGTAGGCGTTGTGCAGGCGGATGACCGTGCGCAGCAGCGCGTCCTCGTCGGTGCCGGCGATGTAGTCCCGCAGGCGGCCCTCCTCAAACAGCACGGTCACGCTCATCAGGGCGTGGTCGATGGACTTAGCGTCGATAAACGTGCCGTAGCGGCGCAGCTGTTCGAACCGGCCCACATCGTGCAAAAGGCCGCACAGCCAGGCCAAATCGACATCCTGCGGGGGCAGGGAAAGGCTGTTGGCAATGCGCTCACACAGGGCGGCCACGCGGTAGGTGTGGTCGATCTTCAGCTTCACTTTCGGGTCGGCGGCATTGTAATGGGATGTATATTCGGCAAATGCCTGCCGGGCATGGGGCCGGTCAAGCGTCATAAAAATCACCTCTGGTCTATTGTAGCACATGGGGCGCGGGGTGCAAAGCACATTCCGCACAATATTTTTCCAACTTTTACGGCGCATTTCGTGCAAAAAGTCGTAAAAATCCTTGACAAATCGCCCCAAAACGACTATTCTTTAACTATACAAATACGCCGGAAGGTGGTGTGCGCAATGAACGCTAAGGGAGATGCCAACCGAAGTGTGCGCCAAACCAAGCAACGACTGTACGAAGCCCTGATCCATCTGCTGCAGCAAAAAAGCCTGCGGGAGATCACGGTGCGGGAACTGACCGAGCTTGCCGGGATCAGCCGCGGCACCTTTTATTTCCACTATGCCGATATTTACGCCCTGATGGAACAGATGGAGTCTGTCCAATTGGCGCGGCTGGAAAGCCTGATGGATAACCTGATCCCCAACATCAGCCGGGAGGATGTTCCCCCCGCGCTGACCGCGCTTTTCAGCTACATGAACGACAACCCCGAGGTCTGCCATGCCTTCTACGGCAAAAACTGGGAGTCGGACTTTACCCGCAACGCCAAGGAGCTGATTGCCCGCCGCTGCTTAGGGCAGCTGCAGGCCAACGGCGGCGGCACCCAGCGCCAGCAATATCTGCTGCCCTTTGCTGTAAACGGCTGCTTTGGCAGCATCGTAGCCTGGCAGGATGCCGGCTGCCAGCCCCCGCCGGAGGAAATGGCCGCCATCACCTGGCAGGCCATCCGCGCGGTGAAGGTGTTGTTGTGACAAGGCAGATACAAAAAGGCTCCCCTTGAGGGAAACCATTTAAACAGCCGCAAATTCCCGTTGCTTTTCGCATCCAATTGCGGTATACTTTAAACAAACCGTTCCCCACTTTGCGGGACATTGTAAAGGAGAATATCTGAGATGGGATTTTTTGATTTTCTGAAAAAGTCTGCTGCCCCTGCTGCCCCCGCCGCCCCGGCTTTCCCGCTGGTGCTGGCTGCCGATGCCAAGGGCGCCGTGGTGCCGATGGAGCAGATTCCCGATGAGGTTTTTGCACAGGGCATCCTGGGCCAGTGCTGCGGCATTGACCCCACCGAGGGCAAGGTCTACGCCCCCATCGACGGCGAGATCACCCAGGCCCCGGACAGCGGCCACGCACTGGGCATCCAGGGCATCGGCGATGTCGAGGTGCTGATCCACGTCGGCGTGGATACCGTCGAGATGAAGGGCGACGGCTTCAGCCCCAAGGTCAAGGTGGGCGATAAGATCAAGAAGGGCGACCTGCTGCTGGAGATGGATCTTACCAAGATTGCCGCTGCCGGCCACCCCGCTGTGGTCATCACCGTCATCACCAACACCGACGACTTTGCCGGTGTCGAGGTCGTTGCTTCCGGCACCGTCGAACCCGGCGCAGACCTCATCAAGATCAGCAAATAAACCTGCTTATCCCCGGGCGTACCTTGCGGTGCGCCCCTTTTTTTGTTACAATAGGCAGTAGAATCTTTATAATAAAAGGAAGTACCAATATGAGTGCAATTTTAGCCGTCTGCGGCGATGCCTTCTGCGCCATGGTCAGCGATGGCCGCTATGTCGAGGAGCCTATCACCGGCGATAAGCCCCACATCATCAGCGACGAACTGCCCAAGGTCCGCAAGGTGAACCGCAATGTGCTGGTGGGCTTTGCGGGCGACACCCTGGCCGCCGTGCAGATCATCAACGCGCTGGACCAGTACGACGTGCGTTACCTCACGCTGGAAAAGGTCGTCAAGATCCTGTGCGAGAAAGCCCCCGCCGTGACCACCCAGCCCGTGGGCGTGCGCCTGCTGGTGGGTGGCCGCAACCGCAAGGGCCAGTTTGTGCTGACCACCTTCGGCACTGCCGACAACTACCAGCCCGACACCCAGCCCGCCCGGCAGGGTGCCTACCTCATCGAGGGTGCCGCCTCCCACACCGAGATCGCGCCCTGGCTGGAACGTGAGGTCAAGCCCGACGCCCCCAACTGGCGCAGCCTGGACGATGTAGCCCACACGTTGGACGCCTGCATTGCCAAGATGGCCGAGGATGACAAGAGCATTAACACCCACTACTTCCGCCAGCTGGTGATGTAAACGGGGCAGGGGAGTGCCTTGCGTTCCTGCGTGGCCCTTGGTATAATGATTTTGTAAGATTTGCCCTTTGCAAGAAAGGAACTGTAAAATGAAAATCGCATTGATCATGGAAAACAGCCAGGCCGCCAAGAGCGCCCTGGTGGAATCCACCCTGCGCAAGGTCGTGGAACCGATGGGCCACGAGGTCGTCAACTACGGCATGTACGCCGCCGATGACGCTGCCCAGCTGACCTACGTGCAGAACGGCATCCTGGCCGCTGTGCTGCTGAATTCCGGCGCAGCCGACTACGTCATCACCGGCTGCGGTACCGGCGAGGGTGCCATGCTGGCACTGAACAGCTTTCCCGGCGTGGTCTGCGGCCATGTCGAGGACCCCGTGGACGCCTACACCTTTGCCCACGTCAACGACGGCAACGCCGTGGCCCTGCCCTTTGCCAAGGGCTTCGGCTGGGGCGGCGAGCTGAACCTCGAGTACATCTTCGAGAAGCTGTTCGGCTTCGGCCACGGCCAGGGCTACCCCAAGGAGCGCGTTGTCCCCGAGCAGCGCAACAAGAAGATCCTGGACGGCGTGCGCGCCATTGCTTTCCGCGACCTGTCCGACATCCTGAAGGATCTGGACCGCGACCTCGTCAAGGGCGCCTTCGCCGGTGAGCACTTTACCGAGAACTTCTTCCCCGCCTGCAAGGACGAGAAGCTGGCCGCCACCGTCAAGGAACTGATGGCGTAAGCTTTGCTGTGAAATAAAAACTGCCGACCTCCGGCCCTACAGCTTACCGGAGGTCGGCTTTTTTGTTTTTTTGCGCAAATTACCGAAATTTACCGTTGACTAATGCCGTGCCAGATGGTAAAGTAAATATAGGTGCGAATAGCACCGCTTTGTAAAAATTCAAACAAAGGTGAGGTGGTTGTCACAATGGATACCCCCAGTCCCAGTCCTGTGTACCGATGTATCTTGAATAACGGCAGCCACCACTTTTTTGTCAGGCAAACCAAAGCAAACTGTACGCGAAAATAAGCGCACGGTGTTGCTCTGCTTTGCATTGCCTAAAATTAAATGTGCCTGGCTGCCGCCTGAAAAGGAGGCAGCTTTTTTATGTCTGATACCGCGATCCTGACCCTCCGCACGATGCTGGCCAACCTGGACGATGCCAAAAAGTACCAGAGCCTGCGCGATGTTATGTCCACCCTGCCCGCGCCCGACCTGGCCGCCGTGTTCGAGGACCTCCCGCCCGAGAAGCTCCCCGTGCTGTTCCGCCTGTGTCCCAAGGACCTGGCGGCGGAGATTTTCGCCGAGCTTACCCCCGAGACCCAGCAGGACCTTATCGACGGCCTGACCGATAAGGAGCTGAAGGCCGTTGTGGATGACCTGTTCGTCGATGATGCGACGGATCTGGTCGAGGAAATGCCCGCCAACGTCGTCAAGCGTATTCTGGCGCAGGCAGACCCCGCGACCCGCCGCATGATCAACGAACTGCTTAAATATCCCGAGGACTCCGCCGGCGGCGTGATGACCACCGAGCTGATGGAGCTGCGCCCCGACTGGACGGTGTCGCAGGCCATGGCGGCCATCCGCAAGAACGGCTTTGACAAGGAGACCATCAACAACTGCTACGTCACGGACCGTGACCGCACCCTCATCGGCGTCGTCTCGCTGCGCGCGCTGGTCCTGTCCAAGGACCCCGACAACGAGCTGATCCGCGACATGATGGACGACAATGTCGTCAGCGTCAGCACGACCACCGACCAGGAGGACGTCTCCCAGATGTTCGAGAAGTACGGCTACCTGGCCATTCCCGTTGTGGACAACGAGAAGCGCCTGGTCGGTATCGTCACGATTGACGACGCTATCTCGATCATGCAGGACGAGGCCAGCGAAGATATTGCCAAGATGAACGCTATGGGCCCGTCGGACAAGCCTTATTTTAAACAGTCTATGTGGGAACTGTACAAAAACCGCGCGCCGTGGCTGCTGTTCCTGATGATTTCGTCCACCTTCTCCAGCATGGTCATCCGCGGGTATGAGGATGCCCTCGCCGCCGTGACCGTGCTGACCGCCTACATCCCGATGCTGACCGACGCGGGCGGCAACGCGGGCAGCCAGAGTACCTCCACCATCATCCGCGGCATGGCCGTCGGTGATATTGAGCCGCACGACCTGCCGAAGATTTTGTGGCGTGAATTCCGCATTGCCATCCTCTGCGGCGGCACGCTGGCGCTGTGCAACTTTGCCAAGCTGATCGTGTTCGACCGCATCGCCGCCCCGGTGGCCGCTGTCGTCTGCCTGACGCTGATCTGCACCGTCATCCTGTCCCAGCTCATCGGCGGCCTGCTGCCCGTCATCGCCGAGAAGTTGAAGGTCGACCCTGCCGTTATGGCGTCGCCGCTTATCACCACCATCGTGGATACCACCACGCTGCTGGTCTACTTCAACATCGCCCGC
>OLNE01002493.1_pt1 | contig 11420 bp, 8 predicted proteins | sample 1672431 | NCBI WGS metagenome assembly OLNE01 (sample SAMEA3136685, study PRJEB25190) | human gut metagenome | reverse complement strand
TAGCGATTTCTTCAACTTCCGGCATTACATCATATCCTTCCGGATGAGCGAGAACTACGTCCATACCGAAACGAGTCATCAGTCCGATCACACCCTGCGGAACGGAGAGTGGTTTACCATAAGAAGGAGAGTAAGCCCATGTCATAGCGAGTTTTTTGCCTTTAAGGTTTTCAACACCGCCGAATTCATGGATGATGTGAAGCATGTCTGCCATACACTGTGTAGGATGGTCAACATCACACTGAAGGTTTACAAGAGTAGGTCTCTGCTCAAGAATTCCATCTTTGTTTCCTTCTGTAACAGCGTCCATGAATTCTTTCTGGTATTCATGACCTTTTCCGATGTACATGTCATCGCGGATACCGATTACGTCAGCCATAAAGGAAACCATGTTTGCTGTTTCACGAACAGTTTCACCGTGTGCGATCTGAGATTTCTTCTCATCAAGATCCTGTACTTCCAGACCGAGAAGGTTGCAAGCGGAAGCGAAAGAGAAACGTGTACGTGTGGAGTTGTCACGGAAGATAGAGATTCCAAGACCACTTTCAAATACTTTTGTAGAGATGTTGTTTTCTCTCATGAAGCGAAGAGCATCAGCTACTGTGAATACTGCTTCGAGTTCTTCGTCTGTTTTGTCCCATGTCCAGAAGAAGTCGTTGTTGTACATTTCTTTGAAGTTGAGTTTGTTGAGTTTGTCGATGTAATCCTGTAAAGTTTTCATTCTATTCTCCTTTTGTGTGTGGAAAGTGTATGACTGAGGTGTATGCGGAACGTGTGCGGAAACATATATATATCTGACATGTGGCAGAATCAAATATTTCAACGGAGACGCGTTTGCACTTACTTCGACTGGCAGCGGTACATAAGGGATTAAAAAACAATCCCTAAGTACCGGCCGTCTCAGATCATCTCCTTATGAAATATTTATTCGCCACATTGTGCTGTGATATCTTTAAAATCGCACACGGTATACATACAGCCTCCAGTCAACAGCTTTCCGTTAGTGTGGTTGTGGTTTGTTATTAGTTAAGTTAATGTTCTTTGTTTCTCTTTCTTATTTACAATAAGAAGTCGGCAGTGCTGCGTAAACGGCTGCGCATCTTACGAGATCGATTTTCCATGTTTTTTCGTTCGGTGCGTGAGCCTGTGCTTCGGCACCAGGTCCGAATCCGATGCAAGGGATTCCGTTACGTCCCATGATGGATACGCCGTTTGTTGAGAATGTCCATTTGTCTGTAAGTGGACGTGCTTTTCTCATTTCTTCTGTTTCCGCATTTCCGAGACGTGTTTCACCGTAGAGGTTCATGTAAGCATCTTCCAGTGCTTTTGTTACTTTGTGATCTTTCGGAATAGCCCATGTCGGGAAGTAGCATTCGATTTCATATTTGCATCCTGTATAGGAAGGACGGTCGTAGTTGTACATGGATACAACAACATCATCGCCGTATTTCTGAACGCTTGGAAGAGCACGGATTTCATCCAGGCAGCTTTCCCATGTTTCGCCGAATGTCATACGACGGTCAAGGGATACAGCACAGGAGTCTGCAACAGCACAGCGGCTTGGGGAGGTGTAGAAGATCTGGGATACGGTTACAGTACCGCGTCCGAGGAAACGAGCTTCTTCCCAGTCTGGATTGAATTTCGGGTTGAGCATTTTTACGAGACCTTTGATCTCGGTTTCATCAGCGTCATCATTCTCATTAAGGGAACGTACATCCTGAAGAATGTCTGCCATTTTGTAGATGGCGTTGTCACCACGTTCCGGAGCAGAACCGTGACAGGAAATACCCTTGACATCGATGCGGATTTCCATACGTCCGCGCTGTCCTCTGTAGATACCACCATCTGTAGGCTCTGTGGAAACTACGAATTCCGGACGGATCTTGTCTTCGTTGATGATGTACTGCCAGCAGAGACCATCACAGTCTTCTTCCTGAACAGTTCCGACAACCATGATCTTGTGGCCTTCCGGGATCAGATTCATGTCCTTCATGATCTTGGCACCATATACTGCGGATACAAGACCGCCGCACTGGTCAGAAACGCCACGGCCGCCGATTTCTTCTTCTGTTTCGTATCCTTCGTATGGATCAAAGTTCCAGTTTTCGATGTTACCGATACCAACAGTGTCGATATGTGCATCGAAAGCGATGATCTTGTCACCGGTTCCCATATAACCGATTACGTTACCCTGTGGATCAATAACAACTTCGTCGAAGTTCAGTTTTTTCATTTCTGCTTCGATTGTTTCGATATGTTTTTTCTCGTCGCAGCTTTCACCAGGATTTTTAACGATCGCTCTTAAGAATCTGGTCATGTCTTCCTGATAATTCTGAGCAGCTTCATTGATTTTTGCGTAATCCATTTTGTATTCCTCCCGTTATATAAAATAGTTTTGCATTTGTTTATTTGCTTAAAGATTCATTTGTTCCGTAAAGTCCATCCCATACGATCTCGCGATAACGAACCGGATCAGTGTCTCCTTCTGTGGAAATAACAAGAACATTGGAGTTCTCATCAAGCTTAAGGGCTTCCTTGAGGTCTTTTGCGTCTTCGTCATGAAGAGCAGTGTAGCACAGACCAAGCGGAACGGATCCTGATTCACCGGAAACAATATGTGGATCGTTTCCAATTGGGTTCGCATAGATTCTTGTTGCTTTGGCACTCATCCAGTCAGGGCAGGATGCAAATACAGAAACGTGATTTCTGAGGATATCCCATCCAATGGTATTGCCTTCACCGCAAGCAAGACCTGCCATGATAGTTTCAAGATCACCAGTTACATTTACGAGCTCACCGGATCCTTTCACAGCGGAGCGGTACAGGCAGTCAGCAGCACTTGCTTCGCAGACAACCATTACTGGTGGATTTTCTTTATATTTATGTGCGAAGTAACCAACGACAGCGCCTGCAAGAGAACCAACACCAGCCTGGACAAATACGTGTGTCGGGTGGTCAATACCAGCTTCTTTGAGCTGCTGGTCAGCTTCCATTACCATAGTTCCATATCCCTGCATGATCCATGATGGGATCTCTTCATATCCATCCCATGCAGTATCCTGAACGATAATGCCATGTTCGGTTTTTGCTGCCTCAGCTGCTGCCATTCTTACGCAGTCATCGTAGTTGACTTCTTCTATGGTAACAGTTGCACCTTCTTTTGCAATATTGTCAAAACGTGTCTTGGTTGTTCCCTTTGGCATACGCACAACTGCTTTCTGACCAAGGCGGTTTGCTGCCCATGCAACACCACGTCCGTGGTTTCCGTCTGTTGCAGTAAAGAAGGTTGCCTGTCCAAATCCTTTTCTTAATTCTTCGGAAGAAAGAACAGCGTATGGAAGATCGCTGATATCTTTGCCAACTTCCTGTGCAATGTAGCGTCCCATTGCATAAGAACCACCGAGAACCTTGAATGCGTTCAGTCCGAAACGATAAGACTCATCTTTGCAGTGGATGCTCTTTACACCGAGATAGGATGCCAGATTAGCAAGATCCTGAAGAGGAGTTACCGTGTACTGCGGGAAACTTTTGTGAAATTCGTTGGCTTTTTTCACGTTTTTTTCAGACATTAATTCGAGATATTTATCGTCAGATTTTGCAACGTGATTGACGGTCCATTTTAACCCTTCTGTCATGAGAAAAACCCTCCTTAAAAAAACTTTTGAACTCATAATTTTTCTTTTTTCTGTACAACTATCATATCATATAAATGGAGGAATTTGCAATAGAAAATACAAAATTTTTTAGGCATTCACAAAAAAAATCAGAGCCATAGAAAAAAAGTGGCATTTGTTGAAAACAGGGGGTGCCTGTGATAAAATATAGATACTTATTTACGCATTTGATGAGACTGAAAAGGAGACAAGCAATATGGCTATTTTTAAAGCATTTCGTGCATTACGTCCTGTTCCGGAAAAGGCAGCAGCCGTAGCGGCACTTCCATATGATGTGGTGGATCGCATGGAAGCAAAAGCAATTGGAGACCGGAATCCGGATTCTTTTCTTCACGTAGACCGTGCAGAGATGGACCTTCCGGCAGATACAGACCTCTATGACCCGAAGGTATATGAACGTGCAAGACAGAATCTTCTTACTATGGAAGAAAATGGTGTGATGAAACAGGATGAAGCACCATGTTACTATATTTATGAACTGACACGTAAGGGCAAAACACAGACTGGTCTGGCAGGCTGCTGTTCGATTGATGATTATGTGAATGGCATTGTAAAGAAACATGAACTGACCAGAGAGGATAAAGAACAGGATCGTATCCGTCACGTGGATGTGTGTGATGCAAATACCGGACCGATCTATCTGGCATGCAGATATCCGCAGGAACTGCTTGATCTGATGGAACAGTGGAAGACATCTCATGAAGCAGTATATGATTTTACAGCAGATGATGGTGTTGTACATCGTGTATGGGTGATCGATGGAGAAGAAGAGAAAAATACCATCAGAGAACAGTTTGAAGAGATTCCGGCTATTTATATTGCAGACGGACATCATCGTGCCGCATCAGCGGTAAAAGTAGGGCTGAAACGTCGTGCGGAACATCCGGATTATGATGGGACAGAAGAGTTTAATTATTTTTTGTCAGTTGTATTCCCGTATGACCAGCTGAAGATCCTGGCGTATAACAGAGTTGTGCGTGACCTTAATGGAATGGATGAACATGCATTTATTGCAAGTCTGAAATTCAATTTCGAATTGATGATCATGCCGGGATTTCCATGTAAACCGGTAGAAAAGCACTGCATGGGAATGTATGTGGGCGGAAACTGGTATCATTTGAGGGCATGGGAAGATATTTATGCGAAGAAAGATGTTGTAGGACAGCTGGATGTATCAATTCTTCAGGAAAAAGTCCTTGCACCGATTCTTGGTATCGGCGATCCGCGTACCGATCAGAGAATCCGATTTGTGGGAGGCAGTCATAAGCTTGGGGAACTTGCACAGATTGCTGATTCCACTGGTGGAATTGCGTTTGCCATGTTTCCGACATCAATGGAAGATCTGATGCAGATTGCAGATGAAAATAAACTGATGCCGCCGAAATCCACATGGTTTGAACCAAAACTTCGAAGCGGTCTGTTTATACATAAGCTTTCATAAGAAATAAAGAAACTCTGACACAAAACAGTTCAGAAAAGGAGGAAGTATATATGGGACTTATCAAAGCGGCGTTAGGAGCAGCAGGTGGGGTAATGGCAGATCAGTGGAAAGAATATTTCTACTGTGAGTCTATGCCGGCGGATGTACTGGTAACAAAAGCGCATAAAAAGGTTTCCGGAAGATCTTCAAACAGACGCGGATCAGACAATATCATTTCAGATGGTTCTGTGATCGCTGTCAATGACGGCCAGTGTATGCTGATCGTGGAACAGGGGAAGGTTGTGGATGTCTGTGCGGAACCGGGAGAATATGTTTATGATACCTCTACAGAACCATCTGTTTTCTGCGGTGATCTCGGGGAAGGTATAAGAAATGTATTCGAGCAGGTTGGCAAGAGATTCAGCTTTGGAGGTGAAGCACCAAAGGATCAGAGAGTTTATTTTGTCAACACAAAAGAGCTTGTAGGAAACAAATATGGAACTCCGAACCCTGTACCGTTCCGTGTTGTGGATTTTAACATTGGACTGGATATTGACATTTCAATCCGTTGCTTTGGAGAGTATAGTTATCGTATTGCGAATCCGATTCTCTTCTATACAAATGTGTGTGGAAATGTAGAACAGGATTATGAAAGAGAAGAAATTGACGGTCAGCTGAAAAGTGAACTCATGACTGCTCTGCAGCCGGCATTTGCCAGAATCTCTGAACAGGGAATTCGTTACAGTGCACTTCCGGGACATACACAGGAGCTCTCTGACGCACTGAATCAGGTTCTTTCTGAAAAATGGAACAATTTAAGAGGAATTCGTATTGTTTCTCTTGGTGTGTCCAGCGTAAAAGCATCTGAAGAAGACGAAGCAATGATCAAAGAACTGCAGAGAAATGCTGCTTTCCGTAATCCGACCATGGCAGCTGCGCATATGGTAGGTGCACAGGCAAATGCAATGCAGGCAGCAGCCTCCAATCAGAATGCAGGCCCGGCAATGGCTTTTGCAGGAATGAATATGGCCGCCAATGCAGGCGGTATCAATGCACAGAATCTGTTTGCGATGGGACAGCAGCAGCCTCAGATGCAGCAGTATCAGCAGTCTCAGCAACAACAGTATCAGCAGCCACAGGCACAGCAGCCTCAGCAAAATGGATGGACCTGCAGCTGCGGCACAGTGAATACAGGCAAGTTCTGTTCAGAATGCGGACAGCCGCGTCCTGCCGGACCGTGGACCTGCAGCTGTGGTGCAGTTAATAACGGCAAATTCTGCTCGGAATGTGGAAGACCAAGACCATAAGCTGAGGAGGTGAACTGTTGGACACTTTGAATTATAAATGTCCGAATTGTTCTGCAGGACTTGCATTTGACAGCAAATCTCAGAAAATGAAATGTGAGTACTGCGGAAACGAGTATTCGCTGGATGAGCTGGACAAACTGGCAGAGCAGCAGGATACTGTTAAAGAAGCTTCGGGAGAACACTGGGAAGGATTTGAGCCGGAGCAATGGCAGTCGGATGAAAAATCAAATATGGCAGTGTGGAGTTGTCCGTCCTGCGGGGCAGAAATTCTGGCTGAAAAGACAACCGGCGCAACAGTGTGTCCGTATTGTGATAATCCGATGATCATGCCGGATCAGTTTAAGGATTCTTATCGTCCGGATTATATTATTCCATTTATGAAATCCAAAAAAGAAGCGATAAAAGCTCTGAAGGATCATTATAATGGCAAACCACTTCTTCCCAAGGTGTTTAAAGATGAAAATCATCTGGAAGAGATCAAGGCAGTATATGTACCATTCTGGCTGTTTGATCTTGATACAGCGGGAAGATTTACATATGAAGCAACAAAAACCAGAGTATGGGAAGACGATGATTATACATATACGGCAACCAGCTTCTATCATGTTGCCCGTGCCGGTAAGATGAAATTCAAAAAAATCCCGGTAGATGGTTCCAAAACAATCGATGATACAATGATGGAAGCAATCGAGCCATATGATTATGCAGATCTGACTGATTTTAACCTTTCATATCTTTCCGGATACCTGGCTGACAAATACGATCAGGAACCGGATGATCTGACAGGGCGTGTATATGAACGTATGGAGCGAAGTGTCAGGGACAGCTTTGAGGAAAGCGTCAGAGGTTATGCGACAGTTGTTCCGAAAAAAGAAAAGATCACAGTGACAAATAAGGGACAGGTTAAATATGGTCTGTTTCCGGTATGGTTTCTGAATACAAAATGGAATGGCAAAACCTACACATTTGCAATGAACGGGCAGACCGGACATCTGATCGGTGATCTTCCAATCGGTAAAAATCTGGCAGTGAAATACTGGTTCAGACATCATATCCCGTTAACTGTTATTATGGTGGCAATCATAACGATTCTGCGGTTTACGGGGGTGATCTGATTGAAAAAAATAAAACTTATCTTATGTGGAACACTGCTGGTATTTGGTCTTGGAGCTGGTATTCCAGGTGCAGTATATGCATCGGATGATACCAGTACTGAAAATACTGCAAATGCATCGGAAACTGCGGAAGACAGTGATGAGATCTCCTGGGTATTTGATGATTATGGACTTTTAAGCGATGATGAGGCAGCAGAACTTAACAGTGAGTTTGCTGATATATATGATACATATGGCTATGATGCGGTCCTTCTGATTTCGCCGGACATTGGCGAATCAGAGGATAACCGGCAGTATGCGGCAGAATTTATGCAGGACAATGAAATTGGTTATGGAGATACTCATGAGGGAATGTGTATTCTTCACCAGCCGGACGCAAGAAATATTACAATCGTATTCCGCGGAGAGACACAGGATGATTTTTCCACAAAGATTCAGGAAGAGATGTTGGATAAGTGCAAAACGTATCTGAAAGCGGATGATCCGTTTGGTGGTTATCAGTCTCTGGTCAGTGATCTGAATGCAGGTCTTGAACGTCTTGCAGAAGGAAAAAAAATCCGTCTTATGGATATTGAGGAAGGCTCGGCATTGTCACGCTTTTTTACGGATCTGCTTATGGCATTTGTGATCATGATCATACCAACCGGAATTATGACGTGGTATCAGGTGCATAAAATGAAAACGCGGGTACAGCAGACAAATGCAAATCAGTATACTGCTGAGGGCGGACTGGAACTGAACGAAAAATATGATGTTTTTCTTTATGAAACAGTCAGCCAGACGGCAAAACCGAAAAATGACAACAATGATTCGGGAAGCTTTTCAAGCGGTGGCGAGAGCTTTTCCGGCTCCAGCAGCGATTATTAAAATTTGCATCAAAAATGCACAATTCGACACGAAAATACCTTAAAGAAGTATAGCAATGTACTGATAAAAATACAATATATGGAAAAAATGCACAAATGGAAGAACGAAAATACAGAATTTGTTAAGCAAATGTGCAATTGTAATTTATGCCAGGTATGTTATAATCCTCACGGATTAAAAATTAACGTGGGGGTGACATCTTTGAAAAAAACAGTAACATTTTTTGGAATGCTTCTGACTGTACTTCTGATGTGTCCGACAGGTGTATGGGCTGCCGGCAGTGAAACAGCAACCACTCAGGTGCCGATATGGCTTTGCATTCCTTTTGCGGGGCTACTGCTCTGTATTGCAGTGATGCCATTGATCAAAGCAGAATGGTGGGAATCTCATCAGCCACATGTAGTGGCTATGTGGATTCTGCTGATGGTAATTCCATTTGCAGTTGTTTATGGTGCAGGTAAAGCAACGGAAACAGTTCTTGAATGTGTCATAAATGATTACCTTACTTTTATAGTCCTTCTTTTCGGACTTTTCTGTGTTTCAGGTAACATCACAATGGAAGGAGATTTTGCAGGATCTCCTCGTGTAAATGTATGCCTGCTCGCATTCGGAACACTCTTGTCCAGCTGTATCGGAACAACTGGTGCAAGTATGCTTATGGTCCGTCCGGTGATCAAAATGAATTCCTGGAGAAGAAGAAAGAGTCATATTATGGTGTTCTTTATTTTTCTGATATCCAATATGGGTGGATGCCTGACACCGATCGGTGACCCGCCGCTTCTTATGGGATTCATGCGTGGAGTACCGTTTTTCTGGAGTCTGCATCTGCTGCCGGTCCTGATCTTCAATATGGTGATCATGCTGTTTGTGTTTTATCATGTTGATAAACGAGCATATCGCAAAGACATTGCAGAGGGACGTAAACCAGATATCAGCAAACCTGGTACAGAATTCCATATTGATGGACTTCACAATATTATTTTCCTTATTATGATCGTTGCAGCTGTTATCTTAAGCGGTGTACTTCCGGGACTTTCTGCATTCCAGAATGCGGCAGGAGAAGTAATGGGAATTCATATTTTCGGAGAAGTGACACTGACATTTCCTGCTCTGATCGAGGTAGTTATGATTCTTGCAGCTGCATTCCTGTCATTTAAAACGACAGATAAAAGCGTTCGAAGAAGAAACCATTTTACCTGGGGTGCGATCAAAGAAGTTGCGGTATTGTTTATCGGTATTTTTATTACCATGCAGCCGGCTCTGATGCTTCTCAAAGCAGTCGGACCGAACCTGGGACTTTATACACCGGTTCAGATGTTCTGGGCAACCGGTGCACTGTCAAGCTTCCTAGATAATACACCGACTTACCTGGTATTCCTGACAACAGCGGGTACGCTTGGATTTACAAAAGGTATGGTAACATCTGTAGGTACGATTTCTGTGAAAATGTTGACTGCAATTTCCTGCGGTGCAGTATTTATGGGAGCAAATACTTACATTGGAAATGCACCGAACTTCATGGTGAAGTCCATTTCTGATGAAAACGGTGTGCGTATGCCATCGTTCTTTGGATATATTATATGGTCACTGTTGATATTAGTTCCGGTATTCATTATCGACATGCTGGTATTCTTTATATAGGAGGTGCAGATTATGGAAGAGAATCAGAAGAAATGCCATGAGATTGCAGAACGTATCTATGATCTGGACGTAAAAGTATATGAAAGTGTGGGATCTGCACTTGGACGAACCTTTACGGATGACCGACAGACCTGCGTGGAGAATCTGACCAGATTAATGACGCTGCGTCCACAGGGACATCTGCTTCGAAGTGAGCTGGCACTGATCAGCAACATGGCAAGGACGATCAAAGACGAAGAAGTAAGAGCAGAAGTTATGACGGAGTATGATGCGATCTTGAAAGCAGTCGCAGAACTTCCGGACGGCTTTGGAAAAGTAGACATCCTGAATAAAAAACGTGCAAAACTGAATACAGCGCGCACGAAGAAAAAGTTTAAGAAGGGCGATCATCTTGTGATCTGTATCGGAAGAACACAGGGAAGCGCCGGAAATGATATTGGTTTCGCATTGGCAGATGCACTACACATTAATTATTATGATGTAGAGATCCTGCAGGAAGTATTAAAACGTCTGGATGTGACAAATGATGCGAAAGTCAGTGGCGATAAGGATCAGGACGGACTGATTGAAGACAAATATCAGAAAAATTTCGGTGAAGCCAAAGGATTGAAACAGAAATTACATGATTTTAACCGTTATCATGGACTGAATAAGGACGATGCAATTTTCTTTAACCAGAGCGATCTTCTCTGCAAGATGGCAAAAGAAGAAGACTTTGTTGTTATGGGACGCTGTGCGGATGTAATTCTTGCAAATAACCATATCCCACATATCAGTATTTTTATTACGGCGCCATTTGAACAGCGCGTAAAGAGATACATGGAGGTTAACAATTTAAGTCTGAAACAGGCTGTTCATGAACTTAAGAAGATGGACAAAAAGCACAGGAAATATTTCCAGTTTTACAGTGGTGTAAAATGGGGAGACGCAGAGAATTACGATATCTGCTTTAACAGTGCAAGTTATGGAATTGAGGATTCGGTAGAGATCATTGAGCGTATGTTGAATAAGATTCCGGGTGTATCATGGAATAAGAAAGAGGCATAACGTTTCAGACTATATGATGTCATAAAAATGACAGGCATAGAAAATGAAAACTGTCTCATATACTTAGAAAAAAGTATATGAGGCAGTTTTTTATGAATAAAATGACATGCCGAGAGAAGATCCTGTCCCAGGATTACTGGGATTTTATACTTCCGGGAGACCGGGGAAAAATGGCAGATAATATACCGGAGAATTCATACTGCAGGCAGCAGATGGATTTTGGCTATGAGAGTGTTTCGGTAGATAAAAGCTTGCTATCCCCACTTAACATAGAAGAATACTGGTATAATTCCATTCCGAACTGTTATACACTTCTGGACAGTACAGGAACAAATAATGATGCATTAAA
>OLNE01002491.1_pt1 | contig 11431 bp, 7 predicted proteins | sample 1672431 | NCBI WGS metagenome assembly OLNE01 (sample SAMEA3136685, study PRJEB25190) | human gut metagenome | reverse complement strand
ACCGTCCCGATTTGGGCACGGCAGAGTTGATCGTCGCCAAGCACCGTAACGGTCCCACGCGCGATATCACGCTCGCCTTCAACGCGGAATACACGCGCTTCATGGACTTCATCGACGATTCGCGCGTTCCCGACTATATGTAGCGCACGCAACGACGGGGCCGGGGTAAACTGAAGCTATGACTGAGAGCCTGACATTCCTCCACACCGCCGATCTTCACCTTGGCGCGCCCTTTCGCGGCCTTGCCCAGGTGTCGCCTGCGTGGGCTGCCCGACTGGTGCAGGCCATCGCTGAAGCGTTCGATCGCGTCATAGACACGGCTGTTTCCCGCAAGGTCGACTTTGTGGTCGTCTCGGGCGACGTGTTCGACGAGTCGCGCGCATCGTACGGAGACTACCTGCGGTTCTTCGAGGGGATGTGCACGCTGGGGAAGGCGGGCATTCCGGTATACCTGATCACAGGCAATCACGACCCCTACACCTCTTGGCAGCAAAGCGCGTTCTCCTTACCGGAGAACGTCCATATGCTGCCGGCGGACAAGCCGGGTTTCCAGCTGTTCAGGCGCAATGGGAAGCCGCTTTGCATCATCGGCGGTCGCGGATACTACAACCAATCATGGCCCATGGACGAATGCATCGCCGACGGCATCACGCGCACCGCCGCGCTGTCGGCCCTTCATCAGCGCGAGCCAGATGTCGCGCAAGCCCCCTTCGCTATCGGCATGCTGCATACCGGGCTGAACCTCGATCCCGTAAAGGCGCCGGTCAACCCCTCGGTGCTGCTTTCCGCCGGCATGGACTACTGGGCGTGCGGGCATATCCACATGCGCTATATCCATCCTAGCGAAAACGGTCCGCGCATCGCGTTTTCCGGGTGCATCCAAGGGCGCGACATCAAGGAAACGGGCCCGCGCGGAGCGCAGCTGGTAACGCTTTCCGAAGGCGCGGTCCCGCAGCTTGAATTCATCCCCACAGCAAGCGTGGTGTGGCAGCGCCTGCGCGTCGATGTGTCCGATTGCACCACGTTGCCCGAGATCAGCGACCTGATCATCCGGGAGCTGTTCCGTGCGAACGGCAAGGCGCATTGCGAGGAGATGATCTCGCGCATCGCACTGACGGGCACGACTGCGCTTCACGAGGTGCTCTCCCGTCCCGACGTGCTCGAGGACCTGCGCAAGCACGTGAACGATTCGTATGCGTCGTTTTTCTGCGACACCATGGTCGACGAAACGCAGGAGCCGCGCGATAAGCAGGCCCTGCGCGAGGAAGGGCTGTTTCCGGCGGTGTTTTTACGCGTGGCCGAAACGCAGCGGTCCCTTCCCGAAGAGCAGCTAGCCTTCCTACAGCAGGAGTTCCTCGATCGAGGGCTGCAGATGCCGTCGAGTTGTGCCGGCAAGGTTGGGAAGCTGTCGGAGCAGGCCGAAGACCTGGTGCTCGATATGTTGTCGCAGGGGGAAGAGCGCTAGTGGGCAAATATCTGGAACATATCAAGATGGACGCGTTCGGCGCCTTCTCCAACCGCCTGATCGGGCCGTTCGGGCCGGGCATGAACGTGGTGTTCGGCCGCAACGAGGCTGGCAAGACCACGTTCGCCCAGTTCGTCGGCGGTGTACTGTTCGGTTGGGAAGAGGCACGCGGCCAGCGCAACACCTACAAACCCGACAACGCGGAACGTGCGGGAACGCTGTTCTTCGCCAACGAGGACGGGACTGGGGACTCGCAGGCATCGCGCATCCGCAACGCCGACGGCCTGCAGGGAGACATGTCTGTCGCCGACGACATCGACCGCGAAACGTACCGCACCATGTTCAGCCTGACCAGCGACGAGCTGCGCCAGCTGCGCAACACCACCGATGTGACGGCCAAGCTGCTCACGGCCGGATCCGGAACGGGGGCTTCCCCGGCGCATGCGCTGACCGCGCTGCAGGAGCGTCTGGCGCAGTTCACCTCAAGGGCTGCGGCGTCTGAGAAATCGCTGGTGAAGCTCGAATCGGAGCAGGATGAGCTGCGCCGTCGCATTGCCGCCGAATCCGACCGCGTGGAGCGCCTGAAGCGCGAGGATCGCGAGTTCGCCGAGCTGAAGCCGCAACGCGATGAGCTGCTGGCGAAGATCGGCGACCTGAACACCGCCATCGAGACGCTGAAGGCGAACCGCAAAACGCTGGAGAAGACCGAGGCGGATGAGGTCGAGCTGCAGGAGAAGATCGCCGATCTGCGTGCTCAGGAGGAGAGCCTGCGCTGTGAGCATAGGCTGGCGCAGCGCGAACATCCCGAAGAGTTGGCGGGCATCACGGCCACCGAGGAGCGTCATCTGCGTGACCGCATCGAGGCGCTTGCCGTCCAGGAGGCGAAGTCGGAGCACGCCGTCGACCTGGCGCGCGACAACTACGCAACTTCCAGGGCGGCTTACGAGGCGATGCTCGAGACCCAAGACGAGCAAAACGAGGCCATCCGCGCACGCCGTCAGCAGCGTGTGCAGATCGGCCTTTCCGTGGCGCTACCCGTGGCCTTCATGTTCGCGGGCATCCCGCTGTTCATGCATGGCCGCGAGATAACCAGCCTGTCGTTCACCGCGCTGGGGTTTTTCCTGGTGCTGGTGGCGGTGGTGCTCGCCGCGGCCTCGCTGATCATGCTGTTCAAGCCGGGCAGGAAAGGCGACGAGCGCTCCCAACGCGTTCAAGACCGGCACTGGGTCATGCTGCAGGACAAGAAGAAGCTGGAAGCATGCCTGGCCGAGCAGGAGCATCAACGCCAAGCCGTGCAGGACGATCTTGCCGCCATGGGGCTTTCCGAAGCGAAAGACTCCCTGCGCCACGCTCGCGCGCTGCTCGACGAGGCGAAGGACGTCCGCGCGGAGAACGCCCTGTACATGCAGCGCAAGCAGGCGCTCGTGTCGCGCCGCACGGCGTTGGAGGAGTCGCTTGAGAAGGCCCGCGAAATGCGGGAGAGCCTGTACGCGGAGATCGGCATGCGCCGCGAACGCGGCACGCTCGAGGCCGTGGACGCCTTCATCGCGCGCAAGACGCGCCAGCGCGAGGGCCTGATGGAGACGAGCGAGCACCTGAACCGCCGCCACGGCGAGCTTCGGCAGCTGCTTTCCCAGGCGAAGGGCGAACGCAGCTTCGACGAGCTGAAGCTTGAGGCCCAGCAGCTCAAAACGCGCCGCGACGAGGCTGCCATGGAGTTTGCGAAGCTGCTGCTGGCGCGCCATATGCTCGAGGCGGCCATAGCGTCGTGGGAGAGCAAAAGCCAGCCCGAGGTGTATGCCCGCGCAAGCGAGCTGCTCAGCCTGATGACCGGCGGCAAATGGGTGAAGGTATCCATGAGCGCCGATGGCCGACTTCAGGTGACCGATGCGCTGCGCACCGTGCGCGAGCCCGTGCACCTGTCGCTGGGAACGTGCCAGCAGCTGTATCTGGCGTTGCGCATCGCGCTGCTCATCACCGCCGACAACGTGGGCCGCGCCGTTCCCATCATCGCGGACGACATCCTGGTGAACTTCGATTCCCAGCGCCGCGCGGGCGCGGCGAAGGCGTTGGCCCAGCTGGCGCGCCATCGCCAGGTCATTTTGCTGACCTGCCATGAAGAAATCGTTGAAACCATGCGCGTGGCCGATCCGGGCCTTACCGAAGTGGTTCTGTAGTACACTGTGAGGGTTGCGACACTGTTATCGAAAGGATGCGCACACATGCCCAGCACCGTTCTGGTTGGCGCCCAATGGGGCGACGAAGGCAAAGGCAAGATCACCGATCTCATTGCTAGCGAATACGATTACGTCGTCCGTTATCAGGGCGGCAACAACGCAGGCCATACCGTTATCCACGGCGACAAGAAGCTGGCGCTTCACCTGATGCCCTCCGGCGTCATGTACGAGAACGCCATTCCCGTCATCGGCAACGGCGTGGTGGTGGACCCCGGCGTGCTGGTCAAGGAAATGGCCATGCTCGAGGCTGAGGGCATCTCCTGCAAGAACCTCAAGATCAGCTGCGACGCGCATGTCATCATGCCGTACCACAAGGATCTTGACGGCGCCGACGAGAAGAGCCTGGGCGATCACAAGATCGGCACCACCAAGCGCGGCATCGGCCCGTGCTACCAGGACAAGGTTGCCCGCAAGGGTATCCGCATCCAGGACCTCATGGACGAGAAGATCTTCCGCTTGAAGGTCGAGACGGCGCTTATCCAGAAGAACGCCATCCTGGAGAAGATCTACGGCCTGCACACCTACACGGTCGAGGAGATCTGCGAGGAGTACTTGCCGTACGCCCGCATCCTCAAGCCGTATATGGCCGAGACCAGCCAGATGCTGAACAACGCCGTGCGCGAGGGCAAGTCCATCCTGTTCGAGGGCGCGCAGGGCACGCTGCTCGACATCGACCACGGCACGTATCCCTACGTCACGTCCTCTTCCTGCTGCGCCGGCGGCGCTGCTACGGGCTCGGGTGTGGGCCCGGTCAACATCGACCGCGTGTTGGGCATCCAGAAGGCCTACATCACCCGCGTCGGCGGCGGTCCTTTCCCCACCGAGCTGACGTACGCCGAGGACGGCGGCGAAGGCCTTGAGGCCGAGGAAGGCGAGACGCTGTGCCAGGTCGGCCATGAGTACGGCGTGACCACGGGCCGCAAGCGCCGCTGCGGCTGGTTCGACGCCGTCATCGCGCGCTACGCCGCCGATGTCAACGGCCTGACCGATGTGGCTCTGACCAAGCTCGACGTGCTTTCCGCCTTCGACACCATCAAGGTGTGCGTGGCTTACGAGTGCAACGGCGAGCGTTACGATTACTTCCCCATGCAGCAAAGCGTCCTGTTCCACGCCAAGCCCGTGTACGAGGAGCTGCCCGGCTGGAAGGGCGAGGACATCACCGCCTGCCGTACGTTCGACGAGCTGCCGGAGAACGCCAAGAGCTACGTTGAGTATCTCGAGAAGAAGGTGGGCGTGCCCATCAGCATCGTGGCCGTCGGCCCCGATCGCGATCAGGCCATCATGCGCGGCTGGTAAGACGCCGATAAACTCGATGGACTGCTGTCACTGAATAGCGAAGCGAATCCCGTGCGGGGCTGCATGAATCTGCGGTCCCGCACACGCATATTATCCGAGAGCTGGAAATGGAGGGTTAGTTACATGAACATCTTGGTTTTGGGCGGCGGCGGCCGTGAGCACGCCATTGCGTGGGCCTTGGCGAAATCCCCCCGTACCGACAACCTGTACGCGGCCCCGGGCAACGGCGGGACGGACTCCGTCGCGCAGAACGTGGCGGGCCTGAACGCCGAGGACGGCCAGGCCGTTCTGGAGTTCGTGAAGGGCAACGCCATCGACCTGGTGGTCATCGGCCCGGAAGCGCCGCTGGTGGCGGGCGTGGCCGACGTGCTGCGCGAAGCTGGCGTGGCGGTCTTCGGCCCGGATGCGCAGGGTGCGCAGCTTGAGGGCAGCAAGACGTACAGCAAGGAGTTCATGGAGGCCAACGGCATCCCCACAGCTCGTTATGGCAGCTTCACCGAGCTTGAGCCGGCGCTTGCGTACGTGCATGAGCTGGGCGCCCCCGTCGTCGTGAAGGCCGACGGCCTGGCCGCCGGCAAAGGCGTCGTGGTCGCCGACACCATCGAGGTTGCCGAGGACGCCGTGCGCAGCTGCTTCGACGGCGCGTTCGGGTCCGCGGGCTCCAAGGTTGTTGTGGAGGAGTGCCTGACCGGCCCGGAGTGCTCGCTGCTCGCGTTCGTCTCCGGCGGTAAGGCTCACTGCATGGCAACCGCCCAGGACCACAAGCGCGCCTTCGATGGCGACCGCGGCCCGAACACGGGCGGCATGGGCGTGTACTCCCCGGTGCCCATCGTCACCGATGAGGAGCTGGCGAACATGACGCACATGATGCGGGTTGCCGCAGCCGCAACGGCGCGCGAGCCCTTCAAGAACGATTACCGCGGCGTGCTCTACGGTGGCTTCATGCTGACGCCCGAGGGCCCGAAGGTGCTGGAATACAACGCCCGTTTCGGCGATCCCGAGACGCAGGTCGTCCTGCCGCGCCTGAAGACCGACCTGGTCGATGTCATGATGGCCGTGGCCGAAGGCCGTCCCGACGACATCGAGCTCGAGTGGGATGACCAGTGGGCTGTGTGCGTGGTGCTGGCTTCCGCCGGCTACCCGGGCAAGTACGAGAAGGGCAAGGCCATCACCGGCATCGACCGCGCTGAGCAGCTCGAGGGCGTGACCGTCTACCACGCCGGCACCAAGGTCGACGAGAGCGGCCAGCTGGTCACTAACGGTGGCCGCGTACTGGACGTCACCGCCGTGGCGCCCACCTTCGAGGCCGCCCGCGCCCAGGCGTACGCCGCGGTCGAGCTCATCGACTTTGAGGGCAAAACCTTCAGGACCGACATTGGCATGAGGGCCATCAAGGGCCGCGAGGCCTAGGCTCGGGGAGGTTTGAGAGCGATGGCAGACATTCAGAAGGTCAACGGCGCCCACGACGAGCAGGCCGGCGAGACGGATGCGCTCGCCGTGCAGGCCTCCCTGCGCGAGGACGAGCTTGCCGACGCCGCCGCCGACATGCGCGACTCCGTAGCGAGCTTCACCTTTGACGGGGACCGCAACGACGTGGACCACATCTCTGGCGCGCCCGTCGAGCGCGAGCTGGTACTTGGCAGCGAGGACCCGCGCGACGCGTCGCTGGAGGAGAGTCCTCTCTCCGAGGACGTAGCCTGGACGGGACGCATCTTCAACGTCAACCGACTGCAGGTCGAGCTGCCCGACGGGCGCCACGCAGTGCGCGACGTGGTGCGTCACCCCGGTGCGGTGGCTATCGTCGCCCTGACGGACGAGGGCCGCATCTGCCTGGTGCGTCAGTACCGCACGGCGCTCGGCCGCGTGACGGTGGAGATTCCTGCCGGAAAGCTCACTCCCGGGGAGGACCCGCTCGAGGCCGCGAGCCGCGAGCTCCTCGAGGAGACGGGTATGACCGCCGAGAAGATCGCGTTTCTGACCACCATCGCCAGCTCGGACGGGTTCTGCGACGAGCTCATCCACATCTACATGGCGACGGGCCTTGAGTTCTCCAAGTCCAGTCCGGATGCGGACGAGTTCATCAACGTCGACCTGGTGGAGCTCTCCGAGCTGGTTGATGCCGTGCTCGACGGGCGCATCGAGGACGCCAAGACCGTGGTGGGCGCCCTTTTGTGCGACTCCATCTCCCACCGACTGAACTTCTCGCAGGAAGAGGAGTAGCAAGGCGCGGCGGATTGGCTGGCAGGTCTTGACGAAAGGGGACCCTGGGGAGCTAAGATGTTCCCCAGGGTCTTTTAACCTGCATGGGTATAACGATTGTTTTACTGCGGTCAAGTAAAATTTGGTCAATATTAAACACCAGCCATAACGCAGCATTCAAAATGTGGTTATCGCATTGATTTAAGACCCCCTCCTCATAAAATACTATTCAAAAAACAAGCTTTCCTTTCATACACTCGATGTAACTGTACACCTGTGGGGTTTATCCCCCGAGGAATGAAGGAGCTGCCATGACGAGCAAGGTAAGAAACGTCTGGGGAGGAGGGGGGTGCTTCCTTGCCAAGGCTGCCGGCGTAGCTGCCTCCGTCGCGCTGGCACTGGGCATTGGGATTGCGACGCCGTGCACGGCCCAGGCCATTGACCTGGCCGCCCCGGAGCACAGCAAGACCATCTCGAGTAATGACGACGGGACCTACACGCTGTCCCTGGACGTCACGGGCCGCAAGGGCTCCCAGAGCGAGACCGTGACCCAGAAGACCGACATCGTCCTGGTCATGGACACCTCCGGCAGCATGGACTTCCGGATGGACAAGGACAAGGACGCCCGACCCGGGGAGTCCCGACTGGATTACGCCAAGACCGCGGCAAACGACCTGGTGAACTCCGTGGTGAAGAACGGCAGCGATGACGTGCGCGTTGCCGTTGTTTCCTTCAACAAGAACGCCAAGACTGTCGTTGGCTACACCAGCGACAAGGGCGAGCTGCGCCGTGGCATCGACGGCCTTTGGGCCGATGACGGCACCAACTGGGAGGCCGGCCTTGCGGCAGCCAACGGGCTCACCGCGAGGGATGGCGCCAAGAAGTACATCGTCTTCCTCTCTGACGGCGAGCCTACGTATAGGTACGAGAAGCGCTCCTTCCTCGGTATCAGCTGGACTGAGGTTGCGGGCAACGGTCGCGATTACAATCAAAAGAACTTCGACCACGCCGTGACCGAGGCCAAGAAGCGTGGCAACACGACGCTCTTCTCCGTTGCCGTTGGCTCGACCCAGAAGGTCTCCGAGCGCATGAGCTCCTTCCAGAAGGAGGCCACCGGCTCTGCCAACGGGTGCTACTCCGCCACCACGCCGGAGGCCCTCAGAAAGGCCTTTGCGAGCATCACCCAGACCATCACCCAGAGCGCCCAGTACACCAACGTCACCATGACCGACGTGCTGACCGACTACGTTGACTTTGTCGGCGCGGACGGCAACGTGCGCGTGAGCGCCCGCGACGCCGAGGGCAACGAGGTCTCGCTCTCTCCGTCCGACTACGAGGTCAGCGTGGACGCCGCCACCAAGCGCGCCACGCTGCGCTTCAGGCAGGGTCAGAACGGCCAGGCCGGCTTTGTCCTTGGCGAGGACGTCACCTACACTCTGAGCTTTGACGTCGAGCTGACCCAGGCCGCCTACGACGCAGCGGCCGCCGACGGCAAGACCACCACGCTGCCCACCAACTCCGAGGGCAAACTCTCCTACAGCGTGGTCAACGACAACGGCGCCGCCCAGACCGTCGTCGCCGGGGCGGACCAGTCCTATCAGCCTCAGAGCGTCGACGTGCCCGTCAACGTCGTGAGCATCCAGAAGACCTGGGTCGGCGGCACCGTGCGTCCCAGCTCCCTCACCGTCGACCTTCTCCGCAATGGCCAGAAGTACAAGACCGTGGTCCTCGACGCCTCCGCCGGTTACAAGGCCGACGTCGTGGTGCCTGCTGGCATCGGCGACAGCGTGTGGAGCGTGAGCGAGGCCAACGTCCCCGCTGGCTACACACCGACCTACGGTGACGCCGTCACCAACTCCGGCACGCTGAGCATCACCAACACGTACTCCGTCTCTCCCGTCACGGTGTATGGCAAGGAGAGCCTCTCTGGCCACAAGACCCTGACCGGCCGCGCCCTCAGGGCTGACGAGTTCAGCTTCCAGCTCAAGGATGCCCAGGGCAAAGTGGTCTCCACCGCCACCAACGACGCGGATGGCAACTTTGCCTTTGGTAACCTGACCTTTGACGCTGCGGGCACGTACGCCTACACCGTCAGCGAGGACACCTCCAACCTGCCCGCCGGGGTCTCTGCCGTTACCGCAGGCCCCAAGTCCGTCACCATTGTCGTGACCGACAACGGCGACGGCACCCTTGCCGCCGACGTCCGCAAGGACGCCCTGGAGTTTGAGAACTCCTACAAGGCCAAGGCCGCCACGGTGCAGCTGAGCTTTGCCAAGAAGCTCTCTGGCCGCCCGACCGCACTTGCCGCCGGCGAGTTCCAGTTCCAGCTCAAGGACGCCCAGGGCAACGTTGCCGCCACCGTCAGCAATGACGCCGCCGGCAACGTGACCTTCCCGAGCATGGCCTTTGGTGAGGCGGGAACCTACGTCTACAAGGTCAGCGAGGTCGCGGGCAGCGCCGCGGGTGTCTCCTATGACGCCGGCGTCCGCACGGTGACCATCAAGGTCACGGACGACGGCCAGGGCTTCCTCGCCGCCGAGACGAGCGTCGATGGCGACACCACCTTTGCCAACACTTACAAGGCCGCTCCCGTGAGCTACGGCGTGACCCAGGACGTCAAGGTCTCCAAGACCCTGACCGGTCGTGCGCTCAAGGCTGGTGAGTTTGCCTTTGAGCTGGTGGAGGACGGCAACGTGGTGGCCACTGCCGCCAATGACGCCGAAGGCAATGTGCAGTTTGACACCATCACGTACGACGAGCCTGGCACCCACACTTACGTGGTCCGCGAGGTAAACGGCGGCCTCGCCGGCGTGACCTATGACGCCTGCGAGCACGTAGTCACCGTTGTCGTGACCGACGATGGCTCCGGCAAGCTCTCCGCCAAGGCCTCCTCAACGGACGACCAGATTGTCTTTGAGAACTCCTACGCTGCTGATCCCACCTCCATTACATTTGGCGGAACCAAGATTCTGACCGGTGCCGAGCTTACTGCCGGGCAGTTTGCCTTCCAGCTCAAGGACGCTCAGGGCAATGTCGTGGCCACGGCGACCAATGCGGCTGACGGCTCCCTGGTCTTTGAGCCCGTCAGCCTTGACGCGGCGGGCGAGTATCACCTCACTCTCTCCGAGGTCAATGACGCCCAGGACAACGTGACCTATGACGACCACGTCTACCAGCTCGACGTGACCGTGGCCGATGACGGCGAGGGCAGCCTCTACGTGGCTTCCTACACCGTCGACGGCGGTACTGACCTGCCCGTCTTTGAGAACGCCTACGTGGCTCCCGAGGCGCCGAGCGAGCCTGCGGCCCCGCAGGCCCCGGCGGCCAAGCCCGCGCCGGAGCAGCCGCCCCGCACGGCTAAGCTGATGGCGGCGCTGTGCTATCTGAATGTGCTCATCCTCATCCCCGCCTGCACAAAATGGCGGCACGATGAGCTTGTAAAGTTCCACCTGAATCAGGGCCTTGTTGTGCTGGCGCTGGCCACGGTCTGCGCCTGCGTCGGCTTCCTGCCGCACGGCAGTGAGCTGGGCCTGACCCTGACGCTGCTGGTGGATGTGCTGTCCCTCGTCGGGCTGGTGCAGACCCTGCGCGGACTCAAAAGCCCGCTGCCGGGCATCTGGCGCATCACCCGCGCGTTCCATCCTTTTAACTGAACAGGAGATGCTAGTATGTCTAAAGCTGTTATCTTTTTTGCCCCCGGGCTGGAGGAATGCGAGGGCCTGCTCTGCGTGGATATTCTGCGCCGCGCCGGTGTGGAGGTCACGATTGCCGCAGTGGGCGGGCAAAAGACCGTCACAAGCGCCCGCAGCATCCATGTGGTGGCCGATGCGCTGGCTGAGGAACTGGACTATGCGGCCTTTGATGCCTGCATCCTGCCCGGCGGTATCCCCGGCGTGCCGAATCTCAAGGCCGATGCCACGGTCAAAAAGGTCTGTCAGGACTTTGCCGCGGGCGGCAAGCTGGTTGCGGCTATCTGTGCGGCGCCTACGGCATTGGCGGCCTTCGGTGTGCTGAGCGGCAAAAAGGCAACGGTCTACCCCGGCATGGACGCCGACCTGACCGCCGCCGGGGCAAGCTACACGGGCCTGCCCATCACGATTGACGGAAATATTGTCACCGGTGAGGCACTGGGGGCAGCCATCCCCTTTGCGCTGGCGCTGGCCCGTATGCTGGCCGGTGCAGACGCCGCCAACAAGGTCAAGAGTGCCATCGTATACCAGTAAGACGGACAATA
>OLNE01002490.1_pt1 | contig 11437 bp, 12 predicted proteins | sample 1672431 | NCBI WGS metagenome assembly OLNE01 (sample SAMEA3136685, study PRJEB25190) | human gut metagenome | reverse complement strand
CGAACGCCGAGCAGGACGCCTGCACGCCGGAGAACCCGCGTGAGACCAAGGCTGCTGACTTCGAGAAGATTCTCAAGGCCTGCTACTACGACACGGACATTGATTTCTAATTTCGCTTCCTAGCGAACTGGCTTGAGTGAGGCCCGGTACGGCGTCGCACGCAAGGCTCCCCGCGCTATGCGCGGCGGATGTCTTGCCCCGCGATGCCCGTCCCGGGCCTTCTCATGTCCCGGGGCGCTTGCCGACCGCGAGCGCTCCGTGTCGGCCGCGGCTGCGGCACCGCGCCGGCACGCCGCGGGGACCGCGGGGTGGGACCGCGGGTTCGCCGACGCCGAATTGCGGCAGAACGGGGGCTACGGGCTCACTGGCGGTCGCTGGCGGCGCGTCGCGACAGAGCACAACGCCTACCTCTTATAAGGGTTTGAGGCCAGAATCGGGCCGGATTCCTTACAAAAGGTGGGCGTTTGCGTTTCGGGGTGCGTCGCCCTGCGCGTAGCTAGGATTTATATGCATGGGTTGTTGTAAAATCCAATGTAGAATACTTCGTAAAATCTAGCGAAGGAGCATCTCATGCCAAAGATTCAACCCGTGTCTGACTTGAGAAGCTACAACGACGTCCTTTCAAACGTCCAGGTGGGCTCGCCGGTCTTTCTTACGAGAAACGGCCATGGCAGGTACGCGATTCTTGATATTGCCGATTACGATCGCCTGTCCGCTGCGAGCAGTTTGTTCAACGAGCTCGAGGCGGGTCGCGCGTCTGGCGAGCGCGACGGCTGGCTATCCATGGATGACATCCGTTCGCGCTTCTCAAATCGAGAAGTGACCCATGTCTAAGAAGGTCGTCTTCTCTCCGCTTGCGAATCGTGACCTCGAGAGCATATGGAGCTATCTCGCTGAAGAGTGCGAGAACCCGCGCGCGGCGTCAAAGGTGATTGATTCGATCCTGTCCCGCGTGGAGTTGCTTGCGGACTTCCCAGAATCAGGAACGCCCCTGTCTTCGATAAACCCCATTTCTACTCCGTACAGGTTCGTGATTGCTGGCTCCTATCTTGCCTTTTACCGGGTGGGAGACAGCGTCTTCGTCGATCGCGTGCTTAGTTCTAGGAGCGACTACCTGAAGGCTCTGCTCGAGACGGGTTCGAACTAGCGGTGGCTACTGAGAAGCATGGTGGTGGCGCGTCGCGGCAGAACGGGGGCTACGGGCTCGCTGGCGGCGCGGTGCGGCAGAGCACAACGCCTACCTCTTGTAAGGGTTTGGGGCCAGAATCGGGCCGGATTCCTTACAAGAGGTAGGCGTTAGCGTCTGATGCGCGGGGCGCCGGGCTAGCGCGGGGCGTCGGGCTGTTGCGTGCGCCAGGCTGTTGCGGGGTCGGGTAGATGCGCGCGGGCCACGCGAACGCGTGCCGGCGGCTACTCCTTCGCGGCGAGCAGACCGCGCATGGCAGCGACCCAGCCATCGGTCGAGCGCTTCGTCGAGACGAGGATGTTGTCGCGGGCGGCGATCTCCTCCTCCGCGCGGTCGTGGCTCAGGCCGTTGCACATGAACAGGAACGTGCCCACGGCGTCTGCAATCACGCAATCTGCCGGGGAGTCGCCCGCGCCGAGAACCTCCTCGGGAGCCAGGCCCGCAAGCTCGATAAAGCGCAGGATGCCGGTGCCCTTGCTCACGCCGGCCGGCGTGATGTGGTACGTGTGGATGCCCTGGGGGTTCGCGCGGTCGACCTCGAGGATCGTCTCGCCGGAGATGTGGTCGACCATGCCGTTGTCGGAAAGGTACAGGGGCAGACCGCAGTGGTCGAGCATATCCTGCATCTCTTCCTCGGGCGCGTCGCCGCGCATGGCGATGGTGACCTCGCGGTACTCGAAGCCGATGCCGTTGTCGTGGTAGGTCTCGAGATGGCCAGGCCAACGCTCGAGCATCGCATCGATGACGCCGGTCTCCCAGATCACATCGTGTGGGGTCTTGCCGCAGGTCTCGTCATACGGCATGCGTCCGCAGAAGTAGTGCCACTCGGGCTGGCTGGCCTGCTTGGTGCACACCACGCCGCCCATCTCCGCAATCCAACCGGGAAATCCCAGCACACGGGCGTCTTCCATGATCATGGCGCGGTTGCGGCCGGTGCACGGGATGACGGAGACGCCGGCGCGCGTAAGCTCGACCAGCGTCTGGACGAGGTCTGCGCAGGGCTCCCCGGCGGAGTTCACCGTGGCCTTGGCGCCCGTGAACATGGTGCCGTCCGCGTCCGTGATGACGTAGCGGACCTTGCGCAGGCGCTCGGCGAGCTCGCCGGTGGGACGCTCCGGAAACGTGAGGTAACCAGCCATGTCCATCCCCCCTAGAGCTCGATGCCGCGTGCAGCGGCGGCGTTTTCGAATGCCTTGCCGTCGGGCACCATCGTCTGGAACTCGTCACCGCGGTGAATGAGCGTCTCATCGCCCTTGCCAAGCAGGCAGACGAGCGACGGCTCCTCATAGCCGAGCGCGACGTCGAGGCAGCGGGCGACGGCTTCCTCGCGATCGAGGACATACTCGTGCGTCACGGGAGTGCCATCGGCGAGCGCGGCGCCCTCGGGCACGTTGCCGTCCATCTCTCGGCAGATTTCCTCGTTCGAGTCGTGCGCCGGGTCCTCCTCGGTGGTGACGATGTGGCACGCCCAGCGAGCGGCCTCGCGCGGGAGTTCGACACGGCGCTCGAACGCCTTGCCGCCGGGCGCCCCGATGAGGGCAATGATGCGCCTGCCAGGGAACTCCTCGGTCATGGACGCAAAGAACTTCTGGTAGGAGAGGGTGTTGTGCGCGTAGTCGACGACGCAGAGCACCTTGGAATCCGGCTTGCCGATGAGCTCCATGCGGCCGGGAACGCGGCAGGCGGCGAGGCCCGCTACGATGGCGGCGTCGCTTACGCCGAGCAGCTTAGCGCAGGCGATGGCGACGAGGGCGTTCTCCACGTTGAAGAGGCCGGGGAAGTTGATGGTGACGGGGAGTTGCCACTCGACGTGCTCGCCGTCTTCCTCGGGGGCTTCCGTGCCGTGGGCGACGAAGGTGAGCTGGGTGCCCAGGGGCTTGATGTCGGTCGCCCAGATGTCCGGGTAGACCATGTCGCAGCTGCCGCACTCGACGGGGTCGGCGCCAGAAGTCGAGACGGTGACGATGCTCTCGACGCCGGCGGCACGCGCCGCGTCGAGGACGCGCTCGAGGTGGGCGGTGCCGAGGTTGACCACGGCGTTGTCGCACTGGGAGAAGATCTTGAGCTTGCTGGCGAAGTAATCCTCGAAGGTGGGGTGTTCGACGGCGGAGATGTGGTCCGCGCCGATGTTGAGGAACGCCGCGACGTCGAGCGAGAGGCCGAGGCTGCGGTCATACTTGAGCGCCTGGCTCGAGATCTCCATCACCATGGCGGAGAGGTCATGCTCGCGGGCGTTGGCGAGGTGGCGCCAGAGATCGGGTGCCTCGGGCGTGGTGTTGGTGGACTCGATGTCCTCCGCGCCGTCATAGGTATCGATAGAGCCGATGATGCCGCAGGTCTTCTCGCCGTTCTCGGCGTCGATGATGTAGCGCAGCATGTACGCGGTGGTCGACTTTCCCTTGGTTCCCGTGATGCCAACCTGGGGGACGTCGAGGTCGGGCCTGCCAAAGGCGGCGGCGGAGACGAGGGCCATGGCGCGGCGCATGTCGCTGGTCACAATCGCGGGCGCGGAAGGCGCGGTGGCAGCGAGCTCCTCGGCGTGGTCCGGGTCGCAGATGTAGGCGACGGCGCCCGTCTCGAGGGTAGAGGTGAGGAAGGCGGGCTTGAAGGCGCGTCCCTTGCAGAGGAAGACGTTGCCCTCGTGGACGCAGCGCGAGTCGCAGGCGGCTCCGGTCACATTCGTGTCTGCCTCCTCGGGAATGCCGCTTACGAGAATATCGTTGGCATCGAGCAGGTCGCAGAGCTCGAGCAGGGTGGTGGTGCTGGTCATGAGACGTCTCCTAACGTGCAGCCGGGCTGTGCCGGCGCGTATTCAACATTCCAAGTATACGCGGCGCGCGATGGAGGGACGGTTGTGGGCGAGGTAGAAGGGCGACGAGTGCGGTGAGCCGTGGGCTGTCCTGTGCTACACTTCCCATGCCTGCGGGCGATTGGCGCAGTGGCTAGCGCAGGTGCCTTACACGCACAAGGTCGGGGGTTCGAATCCCTCATCGCCCACCATGTAACCGCAGGCCGGAGGCATTGTCTCCGGCCTTTTTTCATATGCCGCCACCGGCTCCGGATCCCGTCGGTCCCGGTGAGAGGGGAGCGAGTCCATGAGCGTTCTCGATGACGGGTTCGATCCCGCAGCCGTGACGTCGCCTCGCGCGGCCATCGCATCTGAGAACAACAAGCCCATTGGCATCTTTGACTCTGGTATTGGCGGCCTCACCGTTGCCCGCTGTATCGCGTCGCTTCTCCCGGCCGAGTCGATTTACTACGTTGGCGATACCAAGCGATGCCCCTATGGCCCGCGTCCCCAGGCGGAGGTTCGCCTATTCGTGCGTCAGGTTGGCCGCTGGCTCGAGCGCCATGACGTCAAGCTCGTTGTCATCGCATGCAACACCGCTACGGCCGCCGGCCTCGATGTCATCCAGCGCGCGCTCAAGGTCCCGGTCATCGGCGTGATCGAGCCGGGCGCTCGCGCCGCGATTCAGGCGACCCGCTCGCGTCGCGTTGGCGTGCTCGCCACGCAGGGCACGGTCGACTCGGGCGCCTACGAGCGTGCCATTCACAACCTCGATGCCGGCGTGCGCGTCACGCAGAGTGCCGCCGGTTCGTTTGTCGACTTCGTCGAGCGCGAGCTTGCCACGGGCACCTATCTGCACGAGGACTGGATGGATAGCGTTGGTGTCTTCGACACGCCGGAGGTTCGCGAGCTGGCGCGCAGAAACGTTGCCCCGCTTCTGGGCCGTGGTATCGATACGGTCGTTCTTGGCTGCACGCACTTCCCGCTGCTCGCTCACGAGATCTCGAGTGCCCTGGGCCCGGATGTCCGCACCGTGAGCTCGGCGGAGGAAACGGCTCGCGAGGTGGCGGAGATTCTCGGCCGTCGTGGCGAGCTTGCAGATCCTGCCTCGCTCAACCTCGGCGCTGGCGGCGAGCCCAAGTATCGCTTTGCCACCACCTCGGATGACATCACGTCGTTTGCCGTCGCGGGTAAGTTCATCTTCGGGCATTCGCTCGATTCGATCGAGCACATCGAGCTAGACACGCTCGAGTCGCTCGTTGACTAGCAAGGAGACTCTCATGCAGGATTTCACGCAGCGCAGGCCCGAGGGCCGCGCCCTCGACCAGCTGCGCCCCATCACGCTCACGCGTGACGTCATGAAGAACGCCCACGGCTCGTGCCTCGCGGAGTTTGGCGACACGCGCGTCATGTGCACCGCCACGATCGAGGAGGCGTTGCCGGCGTGGCGCAAGGCCAGCCGCAAGGGCTGGCTCACCGCGGAGTACGCGATGCTGCCCGCCTCCACGAGCTCTCGCACGAAGCGCGAGTACAAGGGCCGCAAGGGTCGTTCGATGGAGATCGAGCGCCTCATCGGCCGTAGCCTTCGCGCCGTGTGCGACCTCGACCACCTGGGTGAGTTCACCATCACCGTCGACTGCGACGTTCTTCAGGCGGACGGTGGCACGCGCACCGCGAGCATCACTGGCGGTTGGGTGGCGCTTCACGATGCGCTGATGAACTTTGTCGAGCAAGGCAAGATCAAGAGGCTGCCGCTCACGGGCCAGGTTGCCGCCATCAGCATGGGCGTTGTCGCCGGCACGCCGATGCTCGACCTCGACTACCCCGAGGACTCGCACGCCGATGTCGACCTCAACCTCGTGGGGACCGCGGACGGCGGCATCGTCGAGATTCAAGGTACCGGCGAGCGTTCGACTCTTTCCCGCGCCCAGCTCAACGAGCTGCTCGACATGGGAGAGGCTGGCATTAGGCGCCTGTGCGACCTCCAGAACGAGGTCACGGGCTTCACGGCGTAACCCTCGCGCGTCCCGCGCGCCGACAACCGTTCGCTCGCGTGCCGTCCCACCCACCTGCTGCATCTCAGACAAGGAGTAACCATGGCCAAGGTAGACATCGCCACGCTTGATCCCGCAAAGACCGTCGTCGTTGCCACGGGTAACCCCCACAAGGTGACCGAGATCGAGGCCATCCTCGCCCCGCTCATGCCCGGCGTCTCCTTCTACGCGCTCGGCGAGCTCGGCGACTTCCCCGACCCGGTGGAGAACGGAGACACCTTCACGCAGAACGCCATCATCAAGGCTGAGGCCGCGCTCGAGCAGACGGGCTTTGCCGCCGTGGCCGACGACTCCGGCCTCGTCGTCGATGCGTTGTCCGGCGAGCCGGGCATCATGAGCGCGCGCTGGGCTGGCGTCCATGGCGACGACCAGCGCAACAACGAGAAGCTCATGCGCGAGATGGAGAACGTATCGGAGGGGGAGCGCACCGCGCGCTTCCATTCGAGCGTTGTCCTGATTCAAGCTGACGGCACCGTCATCTGCGGTGAGGGCGACTGCGAGGGCATGATTGGCCGCGAGCCGCGTGGCGCCAACGGCTTTGGCTATGACCCGCTCTTCTGGCCCACCGACACCCCAGGCCGCACCATGGCGGAGCTCGAGCCCGCGGAGAAGAACGCCATCTCCCACCGCGCCCACGCCCTCGCTGACCTCGCCCGCCAGCTCGCCTAGAAAAACCTGAAAAAGGGACAGTCCCTTTTTCAGGTAGCGTTGCAAGAGTTGACAAAGGGACAGTCCCTTTGTCAACTCTTGTGGGCTTTACCGGCAACTCCTGCCATTCCCCGAATTATTGCTTGAGGCTTGGGACACGTCGGTTCATCATGGAAACGCTTGGGGCAACGCCCCAATCCGCCATGGACGGGCAGGGGCCTCGACGTGGCGCGAAATCCTCATAGCTGCGCGACCTCGCCCTGGTGGCCGCGTCTCACGTTGGTTGCGGCCGACGCGGGCCGCAGATGGGGCGCAAAGGATAGCACCCCATCCCGTTAGAGAAGGGACGCGCCATGAAGATCATTCACGCCAAGGATTACGAGGACATGAGCCGCAAGGCGGCGAACATCATCGCCGCTCAGGTCGTCCTGAAGCCGAACTGCGTGCTCGGCCTCGCCACCGGCACCACGCCCATCGGCACCTACCAGAACCTCGTTGAGGCCTGCAAAAACGGCGACTGCGATTTCTCCGAGGTCAGCACTTACAACCTGGACGAGTACCGCGGCCTCGACCATGATGACCCGCAGAGCTATCACTTCTTCATGCGCGACAACCTGTTCGATCACGTCAACATCGACCTCGCCAACACGCACGTGCCGGATGGCTCCAACCCGGATGCCGCCGCTGCCTGCGCCGAGTACGACAAGATCGTCGCCGAAGCCGGCTATACCGATCTCCAGCTTCTGGGCATTGGCAACAACGGTCACATCGGCTTCAACGAGCCCGATGACCACTTCAGCGCCGGCACCCACTGCGTCGACCTGACGGAGAGCACCATCCAGGCCAACAGCCGCCTCTTCGAGAAGGAGGAGGACGTCCCGCGCCAGGCTTACACCATGGGTACGCAGACCATCATGTACTCCCGCATGATTCTCGTTGTCGCCAACGGCGAGAAGAAGGCCCAGGCCGTTCATGACATGTGCTTCGGTCCGATCGCGCCCAGCTGCCCGGCCTCCATCCTGCAGCTTCACCCCAACTGCGTTGTCGTTGCCGATGATGCCGCGCTCTCGATGTGCGAGGGTCTGTACTAGAATCGGTCAAAGCAAGCCGATAAGAGCCAAGTCCGGGCCCGGGGCATTGCGCCTCGGGCCCTTTTTGTTGCGCGGGATGGGCGCAGGCGGGCAGGCTTGGGTGACAAAGGGACAGTCCCTTTGTCAACTTTTAAGCTAGGCCGGGGCTCGCCGCACCCGTCAACCTGAAAAAGGGACTGTCCCTTTTGCAGGTTTTGGTGGGGCGGCAGGGGATATGCGCGAGAAGCGGAGTTGCACATGGCGATCAAGGCGCTGTTTCTGGACATTGATGGCACTCTCGTCCCGTTCGACGCGGCCGATATGCGCCCCAGCACGAAAGCCGCCCTCGAGGAGGCCCATCGCCGCGGCGTGGCCTCGTTCATCGTGACCGGCCGCTATAAGGACAGCATCGGCATGGACGCGAGCTTTGACTTCGACGGCTATGCCACCGCCAATGGCGAGTACTGCTTCATGGCCTCAGGCGAGGTCATTTCGAGCAAACCCATGCCCGAGAAGTGCGTGGCCGCTCTGGTGGAGCGCCTTCGCGAGCGCGGCCTCTCCACGTCATTTACGGAGCCGGACGCCCTGTACTTCTGCGGCGACCCGGATGAGCTCGCCCGCTCCCTTCGCTACAAGCCTGGGCACGAGGTCCGTTCGTGGGACGATGTCGACTGCGCGAACGTTCTACAGATCGTGACCGACGTCGCGCCTGAATCGGACGAGGAGCTCCTCGGCGGCATAGACGGGCTCGAAAACGTGCGCTGGTCCCCCAACTTCCTCGACATCGTCAGCGCGGGCTGCGGCAAGGGCGACGCGATCGATGCCTTCTGCGCGCGTTTGGGCATCACACCGGCCGAGTGCATGGCCATTGGCGATGGCGGCAATGACGTCCACATGCTGCGCCACGCGGGCATCGGCGTGGCCATGGGCCAGGCAAGCGATGACGTGAAGGCTGCGGCGGACGTAATCGCGCCGTCCGTGGACGAGGATGGCGCGGTCTGGGCCATCCGCAAGTACGTGCTGGAGGGCTAGCTGCCGCCGCGCACCGGCCCTGCCGTCAGTTCCCTTGCGAAGCACACATGAGCGGGCCGGGGCGAAATCGTTCGCGCCCCGGCCCGCTCGGCCCTCCCTTTGGCTCGCTACTCGATGACGGCGAGTTCCTTGGGATAGCTGTTCATGACCTCGCAGCCATCCTCCGTGACGATGAGCAGGTCTTCGATGCGCACACCTATCTCGCCCGGCAGATAGATGCCTGGCTCGATGGAGAAGCACTGACCGGCGCGTACGGGCTCGTCGTGAGTCGAGGAGACGTCCCCGGGCTCGTGGTCCTCCAGGCCGATCTGGTGACCCAGACGGTGCGTGAAGTACTCGCCGTAGCCGGCCTCCTCGATGATGCGACGGGCGGTGAGATCAATCTCGGCGAACGTCACGCCGGGGCGCACGATGGCCTCGGCGGCCTCGTTGGCGCGACGCACCGTCTCGTAGATCTCGCGGTTGCGTTCGCTGGGCTCGGCACCAAAGAAGAACGTGCGCGTCATGTCGGAGCAGTACGAGTCGCGCTTGCAGCCCACGTCGAACAGCACGAGGTCGCCACGGTGGAGCTGTGTCTCGTCCGGCTCGTGGTGCGGGTCTGCGGCGTTGGCACCAAAGCTCACGATTGGCGTGAAACTGTGCTCCTGGGCGCCAAGGTGGCGGTACTCGGCGAGAAGGCCGCTCGCGATTTCGTGCTCGGTCACGCCCTCGCGCAGCTGGGAGCGCAGCCACTCCATCGCCTTGTCGTTCGTGGCGGAGGCGGCGCGCATGAGGTCAAGCTCGCTGGCATCCTTGATGGAGCGCGCGAGGTCGACGGCGGGCGAGCCCAGGCGGAACTCGCTCGCGGCGTGGGCATCCATGAGGGGGAGCAGCCAGCGGGCGGCGAGCACCTTGTCGACACCGAGCGGCGAGCTCCCGTCGCAGGTCTCGACGACGAGCGGAATCGGGTCCTCGGTGTCATCGAAGACCTTGATCTCGCAGCCGGTTGCGGTGGCATCCGGGAAGAGACGGTTACAGAACATGACCGTCTTGACGCCCCCGTCCGTGCGGGCGAGGTAGAGGGCATAGAAGCGCTCGTAGGGGAGGTTCCAGTAGCCAGTGAGGTACCAGATGGACATCGGGTCGGCGACGAGCACCTGGCTCATGCCCATGTCTTCGAGGTTGTCGAGTACGCGACCTGCACGCTCCATGTTCATTCTGCGTTCCTTTCGCCCGGGATGTTGAGGCGTTGATAAGCAGACAGTACGATAGCAATTCGCATGAATCAGAGTGGCCGCAGTCTACCCTTGTTAACTCCTTCCAAACATGAGGTTATTTCAGGCGGTCAGGATAGAGAGCGTAGCATGGAGAACGAAGTCCCTTCCGTCAACAGGGTTGATGAAATCCGCGAGAAGCTCGAGGGCCTCAAGGGCGAGCGCCTGAAGGTCAAGGCCAACATGGGTCGCTCCCGCATCGTCGAGCGCACCGGCACCCTCGTCCAGGCGCACCCGTCGCTGTTCGTCCTCGAGGTCGAGGAGCGCCGCGGTCGCAAGGCCCGCCAGTCCTACCAGTACGTTGACGTGCTCACCGGTACTGTCGAGCTGTTTGACAGCGAGTCCGGCGAGCGTCTCTTCGACTACGTCGCTGCCGATCTCGAGGAGTAGCGTCCGCTTATGTCGCGGCAGGTCGTCGAGACCCCTTGTAAGGTCAACCTCCACCTTGGCATCCATCACGAGAAGGACGCCCGCGGTTATCATCGCGTCGATTCCGCGATGGTGCCGGTGGCGCTTTGTGACACCGTTGTCGTAGACGATGCTCCTGAGCTCGAGGTTGTTCATACGCCTGCTCTTGAGGTCGCTCCTGAGAGGACGACGGTCTGGCGTGCGGCGACGCTTCTCGCTGAGGCCCTGGGGGAGAGACCCGAGGTCCGCGTCGAGGTCACGGCGCGCATTCCGGAGAAGGCGGGCCTGGGAGGCTCGTCCGCGGATGCGGGCGCTGTCCTGCGTGCTCTTTGTGAGCGCTGGGGCGTCTCCGTGTGCGACGAGCGTGTTGTAGCCGTGGCGAGGCGCGTCGGCGCCGACGTCGCGTTCTTCCTCGATCCACGCCCGGGTCTGTACCTGGGTGCTGGAGATGTGCTCGAGCGCACCTTCCCGGAGTTCTCGATGCCCGTCGCTCTCGTCATGCCCGCCGTCGGTGGCGTCTCCACCAAGGAGGCGTATGACGAGTTCGATCGTGCGGGCGAGGATCCTGCGAGCTACGAGGCGGTGTGTGAGGCCCTCGCCGCCGGCGATGTTGCCGCGATGGCGGCCAACCTCTTCAACAACCTAGCTCCTGCGGCGTGCCACCTGTGCGGCGATGTCTGGGCAGTGAGTGAGTGGCTCGCCGGGCAGGAGGGCGTCGCGGCGTCCATGGTGACGGGTTCCGGCGCGTGCTCGTTCGCGATCTGCGAGAGCGGGGACGCGGCGGAGCGCATTGCCGAAGCCGCGCGAGAGCATCATGGTTGGCGAGCGTGGGCCGCTGTCGCCGGTGGGGTGGAGTAGCTTTTCGGCTCATAAATCGCTCATTTAACTCCGTTGCAATTTCTCGGTTGCATCAAACGCGCAGTGTGCTAAACTTCTCTCTCGCATCGGGTTGTGGCTCAGTTTGGTAGAGCACCGCGTTCGGGACGCGGGGGTCGCTG
>OLNE01002486.1_pt1 | contig 11451 bp, 12 predicted proteins | sample 1672431 | NCBI WGS metagenome assembly OLNE01 (sample SAMEA3136685, study PRJEB25190) | human gut metagenome | reverse complement strand
TTTTCAAAAGTTTCTTTTCTACATCTCGTGCCTAAAATATTGGTATTTTTTCTGTTCATCTTATCTATAATACCTAAAATATGTTCATCACTTTTTCCTTTGCAATAAATCACTTCTGGATATCCATTTCTAATACTTCTATGATGATCTATGTGGGCATATCCCAAATCTTCATAAGGCAAATCTTTTAATATTTCTAAAGCACTATCTATATCCAATTCATTATTTTTAACATCCTCTAATATTTTCTTTAATTCCATAATTCCCCTCTTTTAATTTGTAATTTTATATATAATTATATAGCACTAAATATTTTATATAACAATTATTTATTAAATCCCCTCAGCTTTACCGTCTCTTCTAGAGTCAGCTCCACCTGTTAATTTTCCATTTTCATACAATATTCCTTGAACTCCTCCAAAATATTTATTATATCCATCTACATATTGCTCTACTACATGGCCCATTGATTCAAGTTTTTTTATAGTTTCTTTACTAAGCCCACCTTCATAGACAATTTTGTCTTCTGTATTATCATACATTCTGTATGCATCAATTGATTCTTGTATTCCCATATTATAATCTATAACATTACTTATAACTTGAGTTATTGCAGGTATTATTCTAGAGCCACCTGGAGATCCAACTACCATAAATGGAGTATCATCTTCATTTAATATAATAGTTGGACTCATTGAACTTAAAGGTTTTTTACCACTTTCAACACGATTTGGCGAATTAATATCTGTTGAAAAATCGCTAATTTCATTATTTAATACAAATCCATAATCATCAACAACAACTCCTGATCCAAATGTCCAGTTTATTGTTTGAGTTGCTGTAACTATATTTCCATCCTTATCAGCAACTGAATAATGAGTAGTATCTTCATGCTCATAAATCCAAGGATCATCTTTTGTTGGCACTTGAGATTTATTCATATCTATTTTATTTGCTAATTTTTTTGCATAATCCTTACTTAATATTCCACTTTCAGGCACATCAATAAATTCTTTATCACCCATATATTCAGCTCTATCTGCATATACCATTTTGAATGTTTCTGATAATAGATGAAATCTTTCTGATGAGTATAATCCATATTTAGACATATCAAAGTTTTCTAGTACATTTAAAGATTGTATAACATGAGTACCCCCTGAAGAAGGAAGCGATGAAGATATTATTTTTTTACCTCTATAAGTACCTTCTACTGGTTTACTTTCTACAACTTTATAATTTTTTAAATCTTCTAGTGTTATAATTCCGCCATATTTTTTAGCTGAATCAACTATAGATTTAGCTATATCTCCTGTGTAAAATGCATCTTTACCATTTTTAGCAATTAATTTTAATGTTTGTGCTAATTTTTCACTTTTATATAAATCCCCAACCTTATAATAAGATCCATCTTTATTTAATATTAATTTTTTTAGTTCTGGATATTTCTGCATCATTTCCTCAACACTTAACATATCTTTTAACAGTGATGGTGTAACATAATATCCATTTTGAGCTAAATTAATAGCCGGGGTCATAACTTCTTCTAGTGTAAGATTACCTGAACCATATTTTTCAAAAACATAAATTAATCCAGCAACTTGTCCAGGAACTGCTACAGATTTTCCTCCATTTTCATTCGCCTTGTCAATATCTATTCCTTCAGAGTCTAAATTCCACATATAAGGATTTGCTGCTGATGGAGCAGTTTCTCTAAAATCTATGTATGTTGAAGTTCCATCTTGGTTTCTTATCACCATACAACCACCACCAGCTATACCTGTTGCATTTGGCTCCACTACACATAGTGCAAATCCTGTCGCAACAGCTGCATCAACTGCATTCCCTCCTGCTTTAATAATTTCTAACCCAGCCTGTGATGCTTCATATTTTCCTGATGCAACTACGGCATTTTCTCCTACTGCACCCCTTTTATCTGTTGTAGTATGGTCATCTTTATCCCAAAGTTCCCATCCATTACCATCACTTACTATACCTGTAGATGGCATTTCTACCTTCTCTATTTGTAATTTATCTTTTTCTACTTCTTGCTTATTATCTTCTTTTTTACTACAACCAACTGTAAATGTTGTACATAAACTAACACTTAACATAATTGCTATAATTTTTTTAAATCTAACCATGATTACCTCCTAAATTTATTTTGCTCGAATATTTCCATGCAACAAAATATTTTATCATATTATTTGAATTTTTTAAAATAATCATGTTAGCAAGTAAAAAATAACCATACCTTAGCAATTCAATATATACTCAGGTATGGTTATTTAATTTGTTGTAAGTAGTTCGTATTATATTAAAATTGTTCACCAAATCTATTGTTCAAATTGGAATACTTATTAAGTATATAAAATAAATTATATACTTCTATAGAGGTATTACTTTTGTTATAATAATTAATAATACTTACTTTAAAGGGGAAAGGTAGTAATTAATATGAAAATGAGTAAATATATAATAGGTTCAGTGTTAATAGGTACTTTATCAGTGGGTAGTTTTGTCTTTGTAAATGCTAATGAAAAAATAACTACTGTAGATGGTAAAGAAATTATACAAGCGTATAATGACTCAGTAAACCAAGAAGGTATAGAACATGTAATATTAACGAATAGTGATGGAACTACAATGGATATATACAGAAATAGAAGTAACGGCAGTGAAAGAGTAGACTTTTTTGATGAGAACGGTATGCTTGTAGATAGAACCATTACTACTGATTATGGTGCTAGTTTCTTAACATTATCTCAATATCAAACTAATGGTGAATGGCAGCATGAGTTACTAAAAACTTCGCCACCAGAGAATGCTATTGATGAAAATAAGGAACTTATGCAAAAATCTATGATTGATGGATATTTTCAAGAAGAACTTGTAGATGGGGTTTACAGAGATTGGAAAAAAACAAAAGTAGATACAAAAACTAATTTAATAAAATATTCAGATGAAAAAAATAATATTTATATAGATTCTAATACAGGAGAAGTTGCTAAAATAGAAATTGTTTCAGGTGGTGAGGTTGTAAAAACTTTTGATGTTGAAATGTTATCTGTGGATAAAGCAAAATCTGACGATATATTCAAAATGGATGCTCCTTTAATTAAATCAAATTCAATTGCTAATAATAAAGACTTAAGAACACTAATTAATGAACTTGAAGTTACTACAGAGGATTACTCTGATGTTGAGTATGACCCTACAAATGGAAAGGGATAAAATGTAGAGAGATATCATTAATGGTGTGTATTTAATATTTTTAATTTAACTTTTAAAAGAATTATATACATAACAAGTAACCTCATTCAAATGGAAGTAACGACAAGTCCATTTGAATGAGGTTACTTGTTATGTATATTTACCACCAAAAGTATTCTTCCCAATAAAAAATATCATATCGAGACACCACTCATTTTTTTAATACTCTCTAGTCTATTTCATAATTCGCATTATAAAACAATTACGAACTTAACTATATTATATATTATTAATCACGAAGTTAGCTAACAGAGCCAAAAATTTAAAACCCCTGCCTCCGTTTCTAAATCAATTCTTAGTTTTCCATTCACAAAAAACACCCCCTACCATTTCTATATACTTTCTATTAAAAGTATAAAAACTCCTTCTATTTTGTATTTTTCGTGCATATAAGAGTATTTTTTAATGTACTGGTACTTGTACTGATTCTACTGTAACTACATCACCAGATAAAAAGTACCTTCTAATAATGGTACACTTTGTAACTATATGTACTACTAACAGCAGAGGTGCTGCTGTAGATACTAGTGGTGCAACCACTCCCGTAAAATTTAAACCAATATAACAAAAGCGGAGATATCTATTGCAAGTATCTCCACTTTTTATTATTCTCTATAAGCTTGTATACCAAATTTTCCTTCCTCAAGTTCAATATCAAAATAAAATTTCTTTTTAGTAATCCAAAACTCCTCTAGTTTTTCTGCTATCTCCTGAGCTAATGGTAGCCATCCCCCAGCCTTTAATTCAGAAGTCAAAGCTAACATAATGTTATTAGCAATATTCTTATTATAATTTTCTAGAGTATGATTTTCCATCATATGCAACTCCGTCAAATACAGATACAATTTAATCTCTTTATCTTTAGTAAAATCATATCTAACAATTCTATATTTTTTACCATCTTCATAACGATACACATTTATACTCTTAATAAGATTTTCTGTTTCGTTGCAATTACAACAATTTATAACTTTATCTTTTATCTCACACATCTATCTCACCCCCTTGCATTTAATTATTTTATTATACATAAAACTAAAATTCCAAAAACTCCTTTTCAATTCTACCATAGACTACAGCTCTAACATCTAATGTTGTGGCCACATGAAGGTAATTCTTAACAACATCCTCACGGTTATGTCCCAAGTTTTTAGAAACCTTTAAAACTGCATTTTTGTCATACCCTAGATAACCTTTTTCATAATTTTCTTCACCTATCTCCAGTGTCGTCTGTTTATACAAATCCTGAGCATATACTTGCCTGACACGGTGGGCTGGAAATATGTTAGGAATACTTTTAAATATAGGTGTTTTATCATCTATATCTAGACTATTTAGGAAGTCTGTAACAGCCTGTCTATGTTCTTCTAATACTACTGCACATCTTTCCTTTCCACCCTTTTCTTTTAATCTTAAATCTTTCACAAGACCGTCTAAATCAAATCTGAAACTACTTTTAGTTATTACACTATAGCTTTCTCTTCTCATGCCAGTTGCCCAACCAAGTAAGATTTCATTCTTATAGTTATTTAAATTTATCCTTTCATGGTGTGACTTTAATTCTCTATTATTTGTATAATCAGCAAACTTTTTAGAATCAACACCTATTTCTTTTTTAGTTAGACCAAACTTAAAACATTTATTTAAGGCGGATATATCTTTGCTATATGTGGTTGCAGCTTTACCATTCTCTGCACGATATCGAATATACTCCTCCCCATGCTCCTTGGTTATCTGATCCAAATTTTTAATATCTGGATGAAACTCTTGCATATATTCTATAAATTTATTCACAGAGTTTCTATAAGTTTTAAGAGTTTCTTTACTATGGACTCCCATAGTCCTATTCATTTCAAACTTACCACCAGCAACATTCTCTCTATAATCCTGCTTGGCTTTATGCCTACTTTCCCCAATCATATTAAGTTGTTCAAATCGGTCTTTAACTTGTTTTTTCAAAGACCTCCTTTTCCTATACTTAGCATTCTTCCTCTTAACCTTCTTTTTCTTCAAAATCACCACCCCCACAAATTTATTTACATATTAATAAAACCTAACAAGTTAGGGATTATTAATATGTAAATAAATCATTGCAATTGCTCACTTATATGTATCACTCTTAAAAACGGGCAGACTCCCCCCTGTACAAGTTGAGGCGCATGTCCTGTTATTTTAATGAGCACTCGACTGCTAATGTGCTCCCATGAAACCATTCATCTTACTGCGACTGGGATGTTTCCTCCCCAAAAAAATTTTGCCTCCGGCGGCAACTCCGTTTCTTTTGCCTTCGCCAAAGCAAAAGAACCGTGTTGCCTATCGTGTTAATGCATTAACTCCTTTGTTAAATGTTACAAATTCTATAAAATGCTACGCATTTTATTTTTTTGTGTATTACTATACATCACCTTATACTTACTACTTAATGCTACGCATTTTTAATATAAATCTGGCCAATGCTGATAAATCATGCAAGAGCACCCTCTATATTCAAACATTTACATTTCATGGTTTCTGATTTTATTCTTAATTATTCGCAATGTTAATACAGTACATATAATAAGAAATTATTGACCAGCAATTAATTCATTAACTACCTTTGTCAAATACCATAATTCATATAAAATGCTAACGCATTTTATTTTAATACATTAATATACATAACCTTAATGTTTCATCACATAATGATATATATATAATAAATTTAGCTGAAACATGAATTATGTTAGAGCACCTATATTAAATAATTTACATTTTGTGATTTTCAATCTCCATAGACATAATTTTTTGTTAGATTAAATATTCAATCTAATCGCCTGATAAATATTAAGGTATTGATTTTTAGCCAATCCTTAGATTTATATATTATATATTTCTAGCACACTTTCATAACATTTTTACAAAAATTTTAACAACTTTTTGCTGTTGCAAAGCCTTAAATAAAGCTCTAAAAGTTTTATGATTATAGTTAATATATTTATTTACTTTAACTAAATTAATTACTATTAAGCATATCCTACTTTATCAGAAGCAATGCCATCTTTTACTATTAATCCATTGTAACTCAGCAATATTTATGTTAAAATATCAGATGAGCTTTGGAGTTCTTGAACTTCATACACAAAAAGCACCAAGAGAATTTAATTCTCCTGGTGCTTTTTTATTTATATACACTTAATTTATAGACTTATTTTAAATTCTTTAAATATAAGTTCTTTTGGTATATCTGTTTTCTTTCCCGTTGCACTATCAATCGAATAGCTCCATTCTAGCTCTTTTATATCTATCACTTCAATATTGTAATTATCAGTTCTTAAGCCGTATATATTTTCAGTTCCATTTTTATTCTCCCGTTATCCTATTGTTTTTATTTTACTGATTTACTTTCTAAACTTTTCTTTACTTTTAAATATAACTCTCTACCCTTTTCATTTCCATGTAATGCTCTTAAGTTATTATGTAACTCGCTCAATGTTCCAGAATTATTTATAACTTCTTTCGTTGCTTCATCTAATTCTTTCTCTATATCTAAATTATCTATATCAAATGCAATTTCATTACACACAGTCTTTATTATCTCTATATTAGCATCCATTGTTTCTTTTAAGTACTTAACCGCTACATTAAATCCACCATCATTACTTACTATATAAAAAGGTGTTCCTTTATCTAAAGTGCACACCATAATAGATAATTTAGCTACTAATTGAAAGTCTAAAGCATTTTCTGTTCCAGCATATACTTCTTCCTCTTTAATTTGAATATTTCGTCGAGTTATATTTAATAAGTCCTTTACACTTATATTTTGGGATTTTTCACTAACAAACATAACTAAGGTATCTTCATTAGTTAAGTCATACTCCTGTATAAAATCATATTTACTTATATTCTCTGTATCCACTAAAAAATATCTCATAATTCCCCCTAATCCCAACCTTCAATTGCCACATCAGCATAAGAGTTATAGACAGGTGTAGGAGAAGGTGTTTCCACCTTAATCTCCGCCCTTTTAACTTCTACTTTTTTAACCTCTTCCACAACTGGCTCTTTCTTAGTCTCTGACTTTTTCTTAGTAACCCTCTTTTTTGATTTTGTTTTTCTATTTTCAAATTTATCTATATCTAAACTTACATCTATAATGTTTCTATTTTCTTTTAAGTGTCTTAAGTAATATAGCACCGCTGTTTCTATAAAGTATTTTCTGCTATGTTTATCTATAAAACTTAACACCTGCTCTACATCCTCATTCATGGTATTAAATCTTACTTCCATACTACACACTCACTCCATTTATCTTTGTCATATCAAGTCGCTTCGTTCTCTCCACTTTTTTCAACATTCCTTTGCAAGTTGCAAACATAGCCTCTTCTACATTGATTGCATACTCTATATTTCTATCTTTGCAATATTTCTTTATAAATCTTGCTAAAGATACTGTTCCACCACCTATAAACTCTATTCTATCGTATGCAGAATTAAATCCTCTAGCTTTCAATTTAGGCATAAACTCTTGATCCATATATTCATTTACTGCCTCCTGGAAGAATTGCTCGTCCTCTTTATCAAGTTTTTTTCCTAATGTTAATAACTGCTCAACCCTATTTAGTGTTATTTTCTTACTTAAACTATTTCTATTATAGTAAGCTGTTATATACTTGTTTATATGTAACATACCCTTAACATCAACCTCTACACCATTAGTTGTAAAATCAATTTTTCCACCTCTTATTACAAATACCGTATTATTTAAACCACCTAAATCACATAGGTATAAATCCTTATCAGGAGTTGTAATTATTATACCTGATAGTAGGGAGCTTGCTGTTTCAGGTTGAGCATGAATACATACTATTTCCAACTCAACTTCTTTATATAACCCCTCTTGGATTCTAAATTTAATAGACCTTCCGCTTATATCAACTTCTTTATCTTTTATTTCAAGTAGATTTCTTACTACACTATCACCTTTATTCACATTAAAATTATCTACTGAAGCCCCAACAATTACTTCAAATTTCTTTTTGCCCGTTTGCAAGAATAATTCATATAAATACCTTCTAATCAGCGCCCTATGATATTCTGTATCTTTTGTAAATACATTCTCATATTCTCCTACCTTCTTGCTGCTATCCCCATTGAAGCCTCCAAAATTCCACTTCTCTCCATTTATATAAGTAGTTTCACCTGTGATTGACTCACCCTTCTCTACTTCACTTGTATATAAGAACTTTTGGAACTTATCTTCCCTATTAGAGCTAAGTAATCTTACAAGACCTTTCAGATTGTTCATCCCACAATCAACTGGCGTTAGCATTACTTCACCATTTTCCATCATCACGATTACATCATTTGCTTTGAACTTGTTCATTATATTTCTCCTTTTTAACTTAGAAGAATATATATAGTATCAAATATGTTTTGAGCTTTGGAATACTTGAACTATATATATATCTATCTAAAAACCATTATTTTTCATTTATTTCCGTCGTCTTCCGTACCAAAACTATTCACTCCGTTTTTTTCCGAGCATATCCGTTTTTTTCCGTCTCAACAACAATTATTATATTACACTTTTCCCATGTTTTTGTAAATACTTTTTTATTTTTTTGTTCAAAATATTAATATTTATACATTACTAAAACCATTGGTATTACTAAATTTAATTAATGTAATAATTTTTGTAATATTTTTTATTATAATCTTCATTATAAACTTTATTATAAAATTTATTACAAACTTTATTACAAGTTACGTTGTAGATTTTGTTGCAATGCTTTATTGCAATAAAAAAGAATCTCCACCTATAGAGATCCTTTCACTGATAGAAACTTAAACTTCACTTTATCAAGAGACAAGATAAAAATTTAAATGCTTTAATTGATTTTAACCTTCCACCTTTTTTCAACATTATGAATGTATATTAAATTGATGATACAGTGTCAAAGTGTATCTTTCCACTTATACCTTCCAGAAAAGTCTACCATCTTTCTTAATATCCAATTTTCCCATTATTACTTTGCTAACATAACGACGATTACTTACAAGGTCGCAAACAGATTTCATGATTAAATCATCCTTAAACTCACGATTTGAAATATCAATCCCTGATTTACCCACAATAAATAATATTGTGGACTATAAGTATGGAACACTATCTTCATATAAAGTTTCTGGGTCTATATCTATACCATTTGACCATTCTATAGAATCAAAACTTACTTTAACTGTTTTAAATAAATTTTCGTCTTTTAATTCTTTGAAAACTCCTTTTACTAAGTATGGCTTCATGTCAAATAGTTTTATGCTGTTATCAGCAAAAATCAGTATAAGTTTATAATTTCCAATTGGTTTCACATCTTTTATGGCTAAATACATTTTACCTTCACCTTATTTCATTAATTCAAATCCATAACAAATAATAATTACGAACTTAACTACATTATATAATATTAATCACGAAGTTAGCTAACAGAGCCTAAATTTTAAAAACTCTAACTGCATTAATATAATCAGTGACAATCTTTATATAATCACCATCGCACACCTTTCTTTCATCTTCACCAGAGAGATCCTCATAAAACTCATATAAAGCAACAATTTTATCATCTTTAATTATTTTTTTGTTTTCATTCATTAGTATTACCACCTCAGCTATATTTTTTAGAGTCAGGTCTTAAACTTCAAAAAATACGAATGGAACATATAAAGAACTTCTTTATGTATTTCACATAAAAATATTCTAAGTACAATATTTTTATGTGAAATACACCAATCACTAACTTATTATTAAACTTTTAAATTCCTTATCCAATAAAAATAGCACACATTTAAATGTGTGCCACACTTTCTACAAACTGATAAGACTCCTTATTAACCACTTCTTCACAAGAATACCCCTTAAAAGAAATTGTAGCAGTCCTTCTTTTTATTATAAAACTTACTTTAAATCTTATAATAAAACTTATAATATCCTTTATTATAAAGTTTATTATTTTTTCTTCTTACCTCTATTACCTTTCATTTTATTATATTTTTTGACCGCTTTTTCATCAACTTCTATCCCTTTTGTTAGGTCTATTAGTACTTCTTCTAGTATAGCTGCCACAGACTTATTTTTGTAATAACCTACCGTTTTTATCTTATCCAATACTTCCTCTTCCAGATAAACCGGAACCATTTTTTTCTCAACTTTTATTTCTTCCGTCGTCATCTCCATTAAATTTTTTTCAACTTTTAATGTAGGTCCTTCCGATACAGTATTAACATCCTTATTAATTTCTAACTCTTCGTTATCTACAAATGCTGCCAATTCTTTTTCATCCATTTTCTCATCTCCTATAACATCTCTTTAATCTTTAATTCTTCTATAAGATCATTCATTTGCGCCTCTATTTTTTTATTCTTATATTTACTTGGTAGCTCACTTAATCCAGTTTTCATAATTGGAACTTGCTGGATCGTTGTACTTTCACTTATTTTTGTATCTAATAGATGTTCTCTAGAAAACTTAGATACTTCTAGCTGTTTATCAAATAAACTTAATACTTTCCTATTGTAGTTTTTGTTATAATTCAATAATGTTACAATATTTGCACCTTTTATTTTAAGCTTTTCCAAATCCTTTGAATATAACTTATTAAATAACTCAGCCCCTTTTATACTTGCCAAATCTCCATGACTCAACGGAATTATTACACTAGAACAAATATATAAAAAGTTACGGCTAACCAGGTCAATAGATGGTGATAAATCTACAAATATATAGTCATACTTTTTAAGAATTTCTATATTCTTACTAAACCAAATACCTATCAGCTTATTCTTATTCTCCTGTACAGCCATATACTCCCCCAAAATACACAACTCTATATCCGCTGGTATCAAATCTACATTAGGATATTTTGGGTTAGGTGCTTTTAATATCAACTCTTTTGCTGTAGCATTATCTCTTATAGCATTAACAATTGTGCCATCCATATGATTAGTCTTATATAGAAACTGTGTTGTATTAGCTTGTAAGTCTGCATCTATAACCAATATTTTTTTGCCTTGATTACTTAAATTATAAGCAATCAATGATGTTAAAGTTGTCTTTCCAACCCCACCTTTTATATTATATAAACTAAGTATTTTCATAGTTTTCACCCTCCATATTATAAACTTTATTACTAATTATATAAT
>OLNE01002484.1_pt1 | contig 11453 bp, 10 predicted proteins | sample 1672431 | NCBI WGS metagenome assembly OLNE01 (sample SAMEA3136685, study PRJEB25190) | human gut metagenome | reverse complement strand
GGCGCGGGCGAGCTGGCAGGCGCGGGCGCGGCGGGCGAGCTGGCTACGCTTCAGCGCTACCTTGAGACATGCAAGGGACTGCGTCGCACCCTGGGGATCGAAGGGTCCGCCCCACAGCTGCATCGCCTCGCCCAGGGAGAGTGCAACGTCAACTACTGGTTTGCAGCGCCCCAGGCGGCGCTTGACCAGCTGGACGCGCGCGGCGGCGTGCGCAGCGACAGGCTTGTGCTGCGCGTGAACCACGTCTCCCAGATGCATCTGGAAAATCAGATCGCCTACGAGTTTTCTGCCCTTGACCTGCTCGAACCCTGCGGTCGCACCCCGCGCACGCTGTGGTGTGACGCGAGCCGCACGGCCGTGCCCTGGGGCGTGGGCGTGGAGGAGTTCCTGCCCGGCCGTCCCCTGGCATACGAGACCGACATGACCCAGGCGGCGCGCATCCTGGCCGACGTCCACGCTGTCGAAGTGCCGGCCGCAGCCCGACAGACCCTCATCTGCCCCGCCAACCCGCTGCTCGGCATCGCCCAGGAATGCCGGCAGATGTTTGAGAAGTACCGCACCTGGCACGCGGCCGAGGACTTCGTTTTGACACGCATGGACGCGATGATGCGGGAGGCGTTTTCCATCGCGCAGGATGCGGGCGAGCTTGCAGGGCAGCGGCTCTGCATCGCCAATACCGAACTCAACTCGCACAACTTCCTCATCGGTGACGACACCCAGCCCAGCTACCTCATCGACTGGGAGAAACCCCTGTTCAGCGTACCCGAACAAGACCTGTCGCACTTCCTGGTACCCACAACCACCAACTGGAAGACAAGCACGATTCTCAACCGCGCGCAGCGAAAGAACTTCCTCGACGAGTACGAGCAAGCCGTTGCCGGGCGCTTCCCCACGCAGGGCCTGCGCGAGCGTCTCGACGGCTACCTCACCGTGACCTGCCTGCGCGGCATCACCTGGTGCGCCATGGCCTGCGTCGACTACACCGAAGGCGGCCCGGGCCTGCGCAACGAGGACACCTTCGCCAAGATCAAGCAGTTTCTCTCGCGTGAATACCTCGAGATGATTTGGAGTGACTTTTACTGCAAGGCTTAACGCGGACTCACAGCCGGCTGAGGTGCCCCGGCAGGCTCCTCCCCGTCGCCCGGACGCGGCGCGAGTTAGACCGCCGGAGCGGTCCTTGCCCCTGAGCCCGCTGCCCAGTCTTCGAACCACGCGAGGTCCTCAGGCGTGTCGACGTCGCGCAGGCGAGGACCTGTCGCAACCGTGCGTCCGTGCGCCGCGCATGCGGCGACGGCATCCTCGAACACGCTTGAGCCGCCATAGGTCGTACCCTCAAACAACTGGGAAAACGGCCGCTTGAGACCCACGAACCAGTACCCGCCGTCCTCGACGGGGCACAGGGAAACGTCGACCGCAGGGTCTTCGAGCAGACCGAGTGCCTCGGCCACAACGCCGGCCGTCGCCTCAGGCAGGTCAGAGCCCATGAGGCCCACCGCCGGCGCACCCGCCCCAAGCTCGCGCTCAAGCGCCGCGCGCATGCGCACGCCCAGGTCTGCATCGTCGACCTGCTCCACGAACACGACGCCCTCCCCGGCCATCGACCGCAGGCTCTCAAGCCCCTGCGTGCCGCAATAGTAGACACGCAGACGCCAAAGCCCCTGCTCAGCCCCATGCCGAAGCTCCTCGAGAAGTTGCTCGAGCAAACGCCACTGAAACTCGGCCGCTCCATGCTCGCCAAGGGCCGGGATGAGGCGCGTCTTGGCCTGCCCCGCCCTGGGCACACGGGTAAAAAGGATAAGCGTGGGCATAGCGGCAGCCCTGGCCGCGCCAAGCACGTCGGGCATATCCGATACCTTCCCGGCGCCACTTTCACTGGCCGCACTACCCATGTCTGCATCTTCAGTTGTGACAAGCGGCCTGGCCATGCAAGGCGTTTTGCCCATGCCAGGTGCATCGGCCGCATCAGGCGCGACCGTCGCATCGGCCGATTCCCGCACGCCAGCCACGCCAGGCACCTCGCCAATGCCGGCTGCGCCGCTCATCGCCCCTCCCCCATCGGCTCGAGGTTCTGGTCGAACTTCCTGCGGGCCCGGTTGGAGATGGCGTGCACGCAGTCGGGCGCCTCGTCCACGCCGAGAAACGCCCCCAGCACATGGCGGACCTGTCCAGCATACCCCATGCGAGCGAATTGACCCGCACATGACGCACAGGTGGTATAGAGCACTCTACCAGCAGCTTTGGCAAAAATAGCCTCGTCGAGCTCGCACACAATGGGTACACCCTTCTCGACGATTTCCGGCTTGAGGCCACAGCACGGCACGCCGCGCAGCCGCTCCACCTCCCCCATGTCCATGAGCATGCGCACCTGCGACTCCCAAACCCGCCGCGCCCGATCCGGACACGGGGTAAACAGCGCCCCGCACAGATGCGGCCGCTCCGTGCCCAGCAGTTCCGTGAGCCTCTCGGCCTGCGGCCCCTCTTGCCACTGCAGGAGCTTCTCGTAGATTGAGATGCAGCGAATGCCCAGCTTGCCTGCCATATGCGCATAGCAGTTGGGGCACGCCAGCACAACCTCCGTGCAGCCCACACGCTCAAGCCGTTCGCGAATACGGGCAAGGATGCGGTCTGCCCGTTCGGCCTTCCCGCTCGACGCAACCGCCATTGCGCAGCAGTCGTATGCCACGCCCATCCCCATGTGGCGGCACAGGCCAACGAGGGCGTCTGTCGTGCGTGGAAACTGCGACGTCATGCTGCATCCGGGGAACAGCACGCTTGAGCAGGCGCTTTTCGGGTACGCGCCAAACGGGTAGTGACCTTTTTCGAACAGGCTCAACGCCATGCCGAAGCTCATGCCTGCTCACCCTCCTGTCCCTGCACGCGCCCTTTGAGAGCGCGCGCCGCCACCAAGGTCACCGCGAGCAGCACCGCCGCGACCGCAAAGCACACGAGGCGCTGCCCCTCGTCGACAAGGCCGGCGGCCGCCACGGTGTATGCCGCCGTCCCCGGGAACAGGAACGCCGCCGAGTAGAGCGCATAGTGCCCAAAGCTCACGTCGGTGATGCCATACGCGAAATTCTGCAGGTTGTAGGGGAACACGGGTACCAGGCGCGTCACGGCAAGCAGGTAGAGGTCGCTCTTGTGGGCGCCCTCAAAGAGCAGTTTGTTGAGCGCGGGGCTCTTGGCAAGCAGGGGCTTCACAGCGTCCTTGAGGAAGAAGCGCCCGGCGACAAAAGCCGCGATTGCGCCAGCCGTCACGGCCACCCAGCACAGAAGCGTCCCCCATACGGAACCGAACAAGGCACCCGCCACCAGGGCAAACATAAATCCGGGCATCATCAGTACGACGCAGGCAGCAGTGGACACGAGCACATACACAAGGCCCGCCACCAGGGCGTTCTCCTCCAGCAGCGCGCGCATCGTGGCCATGGCGTCGGTGCCGCTCAAGGCATCCGACCAGCCAAAGACCATGTTGAGCACGAAGAGCACGATGGCGGTGCCGATGAAGGCCCAGAGCTTGGCGTTTCGCACGGTCCCCTCCTAACGGATGTCTCGGTAGCGAGCGGCGATTTCCTGGATGTCCGCACCCTCGCGGTACATTTTGCGCAGCGGCACCATGGCGCACCACGTCTTGAGCATCTGCACCGTGCCTTTGCCGAACCTGCGGCTCGACGTGGTAATGCGCGAGCGCGTCATGCCGAAGCGCACACCCCGGCCGCGCAGGTTCAAACTCAGCTGGAGGTCCTCCATGATGGGCAGGTCGGGAAAGCCGCCCACCTCTTCGAACAACTCGCGCCGTATGAAAATGCCCTGGTCGCCATAGGCGATGCCGCGGACTCGCACGCGCGCGTTGCTCATCCACGAGCAAAACCACAGCACCGGATGGCGCCGGTCGAAGCGAATGCCGAAGCAGCCTGCATCATGTGTGCGCGCCACGCGCAGAATCTGGTCCACGGGGCTAGGCGGCAAAACGCTGTCGGCATGGAGGAAGAAAATGACGTCGCCCGAGGTCGCGCGTGCGCCCTCGTTCATCTGGCGTGCACGGCCTTTGGGGGTCGCCAGCACGCGAAACTCACGCGCCAGCTCCTCAGGCGTGCCGTCAGTGCTGCCACCGTCGGCCACCACAAGCTCGCAGCGCTCGGCGAGCTTGCGCAGCTGCGGGATAAGCGCCGACAGCACGCGGGCTTCGTTATATACAGGAACGACCACCGAGACGGAAGGGGCCTCGATGGTCGGAAGCTTGCGATGGCGAGTGACCTGCGACATGGGCTGCAGCCTCGGCTAGTCCTGCCTGGCAGGGGCAGTCGCCTGCTCGGCGGGGGCGGCGGTCTGGGCGGCGGCAGTCGCTTGCTCGGCGGGGGCCGCAACCTGGGTGGCGGAGCCGTCCGCCTGCTCGACGGGGGCAGCGGCCTGTGCGGCGCCCTTCTTCTGCGTCTCGGTATACACCTGGCGAACCACAACCACAAGGATGGCCAGGGCGAACAGGATAAGCAAGCCCGTCATGAGGAGCTTCGCACCACCGGTGAGCATGCCGCCCACGTAGCTGTACACGATGGTAGCGGGCAGCTGGCCCAGGCCCGTCGCCAAGAAGAACGACCAGAACCTCATGCTGGTGAGGCCCGCGAAGTAGCTCACCCAGTCAAACGACACGAATGGCAGCAGGCGCGCGATAAGCACGCTCTGGGTGCCGTGACGCTGGAAGAACTCCTCCATCTGGCGGATGCCATTCTTACCGGCGAGCTTCTCCACAGCCTCGCGGCCCACAACGCGGGCAATCCAGAAACACAGCGCCGCGCCGGCCATGGCGCTCGCCCACGACAGAATCGCGCCCTGCCACCAGCCGAAGAGGTTGGCGTTGGCGATGGTGATGAGGAAGGCGGGCAGTGGAGCGATGACCGACTGGAACACCATAAGCAAGAACGACACCACAGCCGCAGCCGGGCCGTACTGCGCCATGAACTCGCTGGCAGCCGAGAAATCGCCGGTGGCGAACATGGCGAAGACCGAGCCCACCCACTCGTGCACCGCCGGCACGAGGAAATAGACGGCGACAAGCACGAGAATGGCGGCGACCAGAATACCGCGCTGGATCCAGACGCTCTTCTTTGAAGCGGGGGCAGCAGCAGTTTCGCTGGCGGAATCAATGGAATTGGATGACATCGCATCTCCTGCGAATCGTAAGACGGCACGGGCATGCAGAAAAAGCGGCCAACCAGGGGCCGCACCTCATCGCCTCGTTGCAGAATTACGGGCATTTGTCCAGTGTAGCAGAGACCTGAAAAACGACAACACGCCTCGCACTTTCCCAAAGAGAACCCATCTGCGGAAAGCCGACGAATTGCTGCAACCGCAAAAATGCGGCAGGTCGCCCTGGAAACCGTGTCGATGAGAGGCAGCAGCAGTGTCATCCAAATGACCGCCCGCCACCTTGTTCGAACCCACGACCCAAAAACGCCAAAAGTATGCGTTATACCGTCGCCAAAAGCTGTGGGGCTGTTTGTCGGGTAGCATCACCGCAGGTAGATAGCTTACTGCTTTTCACCTTGCCATGCCGAAAAGCAATATAACGCATACTTTTGGGACTTTTCGTCACCTCGTCCCTGCGCAAGGCGATGCTCTTCCCTAAAACACCGCGTCGAAGGGGTCGGTGACGGCAGGCGTGCAAGCTCCACGAGTGAGTTCGCGCAGGGCGTCGAGAAGGGGCTGCTGGGTACCGTCGAGCATGCGCAGGTCAATCTCGACCTCGTGGGTGAAGCGCGTGTCAAGCGTCTTGGCACCGCAGTCGGAGGCCAGGCGGGCGACACGCTCGTAGAGCGGGTAGTCGACGTGCATGCTGATATCGACGCAGCGAGACACGCTCACGAGCTCGGCTGCCTCCACGGCCAGACGGGCAGCGCCCGAGTAGGCGCGCACAAGACCGCCCGTACCCAGAAGCGTGCCACCGAAATAGCGCGTCACCACGCAGCACACATCCTGCAGGCCACTTCCGCGCAGCACGTCGAGCACAGGCGGGCCCGAGGTGCCCTGCGGCTCGCCGTCGTCACTGCGGCGCTCACCGCCCGAGCGCAGCACCCAGGCATACACGTTATGCCTGGCCAGGGGGTTTGCCTTGCGAATCTCCGCGATGAGGGCAAGTGCCTCCTGCTCATCGGCTACGTGGTCGAGCGTGGCGATGAAACGGCTTGCCTTCTCTTCGAGCTCGGCCGTCACGCGGCCGGCAATGGTGGTGTAAGCGCCCATAGTTGCTAGAACACCTCAATCGTGAACGAGCAGGCGTCGATGCACCCCGGTGCGAGAAACGTCATTCCACGCTTGTCTTCAAAGCGGACGCCCTCGTCGAGCGCCGTGGAGCACCCGCGCCAAGGTTCGATTGCCACAAAGGGCGCGTCACCCGCTGCCGACCAAAGGCCCAGGTAGGGAAAGTCCCCAAACGCAACGCGCACGCCATGGCCTTGTGGACCAGCGAGCTCCACGCGGCTTTCGGGCACACGCTCGAGCAGCAGCGTGTCCACGTCGAAAAGGTGATGGCTGAGCGGCAGACGGCTAGCATTATTGAGCACAGGCACGCGATGGGAGAAGTCCCAAAGTCCCCCATCCACCATCGTCGCCGACGAGGCGGTCCATGGCTTGGCAAAGCGCAGCTCATAGTCTTCGAAGCGCTCGCCCTCGCACAGCGGCACGTTGAACGCAGGGTGGCCGCCCAGCGTGAACGGTAGCACAGCGTTGCCGGTGTTTTCCACCTCGAATGTTTGACGCAGCATGGAGGGTCCCTCCACGGCATAGGTCATACGCAGGCAAAAGTCATACGGAAAGGCAGTGCGCGTCTGCTCGTCCGAGCGAAGCTCGAACGTTACCGCATGCTCGTGCACGTCCGCCACGCGAAACTCCCGCGTACGTGCTACGCCGTGCCTGCCCATGGAGAGGGGGCCTTCGGCGCTCACCGTACCCGGCCGCAGGCTGCCGACAATGGGAAAGAGCACGGGAGCCCGGCGCGGCCACCAGCGCTCGTCGCCCTGCCACAGGTACTCGCGCCCACCAAACTCCAGGCTCATGAGCTGCGCGCCGAGAGAATCGACGCGTGCAACAAGGGCCCGCCCCGCCTCGTCGGGGACTCCGCAAATAGTGATGAGCTGGTTCTCGTCGGCCATATCGCGCGCTCCGCATCAGTCGAAAATAGGGACCTTGGATACAGCGCAAATTCTATACGGTCGGCACTGGATATCCGGGAGCCGTTTCTCAGCCACAAAGCTCCTATATCGCCGTGCGACCAAACCGCAGGACGAAACCGTGCAAAACGCCGCGTTCGCGCTTTCCTTCGACATGTCCTCAATCACCCCTCCCCTCTTGGCGTAAGACCAATATCAGGCGATTCCAACGGCCGGCCGACAGCCAGACGCGTTTCGAAACAGTTCTGACAGATCTCCCTGGCCCTGGCAATCAAACGGGTTCGGTGCAGTCGCAAGGGGTGCGCTGGCAATCAAACGGGTTTCGGTGCATTCGCAATCATGAAAATGCCCGCGAGGGGTCGGTTTTGAAGGGTTTCGAGACGCAAAAAGGGGCTCAAACCCAGGATTTGAGCCCCCGCGTCCCTCGATATTCCCAGAAAAGGCGGCTTGTGGGTGATTTCAGTGCACCGAAACCCGATTCGCTGCCAGAGGGAGACAAGGAAACGCCCCCCGCGACCGATTCTCCGGCCGCGAGGTTGACGCTCTCCAATGGAAAGCCGAACGGCCGGCAGGCTCTACGCCCCACCCAGCAGCACGTCGGTATAGATGCTGGGAGCGGCTTCGACCATCTCGCGGCCAAAATCGTCGGCAGCATAGATGCGCACCTGCTTTACGCCCATGCGGTCGGCCAGCATGCGTTCGCAACGCTCGAAGCTGCCCACATGCAGCCCCCGGGTGCCCAGGCCCGCCATGGCACGCGCCGCGCGGGCATCACGCTCGCCCATCTTTGCCTGCTTGTCCACCGTGACCTTGGTGAGATCGAAGTAGTCGGCCTTCGGGAACAAGCCATTCGCAAACCCAACGACAAACACCTGGTCGAAGTCGATATCGGCCAGGGCCGTATAAGAAGCAACCGTCACACCGGCCCGGGCGGGCACACCCGAGAAAAACTGCAGGCGATCGAGCTCGGCCACCATCTGCGCAGCGTCGGCGTCGGGGCCCAGCGCAAGCAGTGGGCGCACCGAAGCAGGTAGCGGCACGTCGGGACCGGCAAGCGTCTCAACCAGATACGCCAGCAACCTTGGGCCGCGCAATTCACGCACCTCGGCGAACAGGGGTTTGAGGTCGGAATCGAGGTCGATGCCGTAAGCCACAAGGTCGCCGTGCACGTCGCCATGCGCACTCAACTTCGCAGCGCCCTCGCCGCGTGCGCCCCGCGTGTCTCCGCAGGTCGCGCCCGCGTCGCATGCTCCCGCTGCCTCCTGCGCGCTCACCTCGGCACGTTTGCTCGCTGCCACAGTGCAGCCCTCGCCTATATGCATGCCGCACACGCGGCGGCGCATTTCGGCAAACTGGTTGCTGCGGGCAAGGTAGTCGCCAAAGCCAAACCAGCTCCTCCATGCCATACCGTCATGCTCGTCCGCAAGGAGGCGCAGGAGAGTGACCGTGCGAAGGCCCAAGCACCTGTCGAGCTCGCGAATGTCGCCATGCAGCTTGGGCGCTCCGAGCCAGGCATTCGCCTGCAGACCACGCGCCTGAAGAGCACGCGCCATCTGCTGGGTCCACCAGGGATGGAAGGTGACCACAGCGATATCCTCGGCATTCACGCCGGCCTCGACGGCCGCCACAATGGCATCGGCCGTACCTTCGACCTCATCAGCAGGGGTCTTCCATGAACGCACGTCGCACGCCTTGTCGCCCGCAACGCCTTGCGTATCCACTTCCACGACCTTGGCCGCAGGATTCAGGCGTACAAAGTCCTCGACACCCGCCGGGTACGCATAGCTCTCGAACACGTCGACACCCATGTCCGGGCCAACCCCTGCAACAAGCTCCTCACCAGCCACAAGCTGACAGAGCAGTTGCGAGGCACGGCTCAGGCTTTGATAGCCGTACACAAACACATGCTTGCGCACAAACCTTTCGCGCACCCGCCCCTCCATGCGCAGCGCCTTGGTCGCAAGGTTGCTCACCTGCGGCTCCATCATGACGCCCAGGTATTGCAGCTCGCAGGTAAGGAACTCGAACGTGTCAATCTCCTCAACGGTGAAGAGCCACTCGGGGTCCTCGTCAGCGAGCTCGGTCCAGCCGCGGTAGAAAAACTTGAGCATCTCGCGCAGACGCTTGGGGCGGGCACCGAGCGTCTTGACGTCCTCCATCAAGAAGTCCGTCTCATATGCGCTGAGCAAACGTGCCCGACCCGAGGAGAACGACATCCCCGTTGCGGCGGCGCTGTCGGGGTCAGCCAGCACGGCACACGCAAGCTCGCGGCACGTAAGGACACGCACCTCGCCGGTGCCCTCCGCCCAACCAGCACCCGCAGCCTGGCCGGCACCCTCTGCCCGCACAGCGTCTAGCTCTGCCTGCATGCGCGCGGCGCTCGTTGGGTCCGCGCACAGCACCAGGACGTCTTTGGAATCAGCGCCGCCCGCAAGCACGGCCTGCACGCGCTGCACGAGCTCGTCCATAACCGCACCCGCGGCGCCTTTTACCAGGCATGCTTTGCCATTGCGCACAAACGCCGGGCTCTGCGCCCCACCCATGCCCCACCAGCGGCGGCTTTCAAGTTGCTTGTTTTTCATTTCCTCTTGCCTCCCCTGGCGAGACGCAGGTCCTGCGACCCAGCGTTACTCCTGCTCCTGCTCCTGCTCCTGCTCCTGCGACACCACGACACTGTTCAAAAACTCGCGATCCTGTGCAAGCAGGCCGCGGGTCAAAAGCGCCAGGCCCTGGTACAGGTCAGTTTGGGCAATGCGCTCCATGTCGTTAGCAAGGAACGGCGTCCAGGAGAGAAGGTGACGCAGCAGAAACGCGCGCTGCTTGTAGAGCAGCTCCAGGGCGTTCCCGTCCTCGCCAGCCTCCAGGGCCTGGCGGGCACGGCGGGCCATCATCTGCATGTACTCAAGCTCCAGCGCGATATGGTCCTCGGGGTCCTCCCAGCTCGCGTCGACGGCGAAGCCGCTTTCGCGGTACACTTCGACAATCTCGTCGCGCGCTTCCTGCATGAGCAGGCGCTTCTCGGAGGTATACACACTCTCGAAAGGATAGGCGGCAGCGTAAGCGTTGTTGCCATGGCCAATGAACACGCGGGCGTAATCGCGTGCCAGGTCGAGCAGGGCGTCGTCGCGATGGCTCGCGCAGTACAGCGCGATGCGGCGGTACCCTGCGTCCACGTCGTCGTTACCCGTTGCCGTAGGGAACGCCGCCTCGCAAAGACCTTTGTAAAAGTCCTCGTCCATCTCAACCTTGTACAGGCGGCTCAGCAGGCCATACATGTTCTCGCGCTGCTCATTGAGGCCCACGAGCATCGCACGGTCCTGCTCGCCCAGCGCCGTGTCCACGTCGGTTCCCTCAGTGACCTCGCCCATCATGCTCTTCTCTTCCTCAGCCATGTCCCTGTCCCTCTCCCATCTTCAAACGAAGCTCGCCAGACGATTCGGCAAGCTTGCCTACTTCTGCCCCAGGCTCTGCAGCAGCTTGCGCCCCACCTCGGTGATCTTCCAGGCGCCGTCCCACTCAATGGCGTCGTTGCGATCGAGGTAGTCCATGAAGAACTGCGCCGTCTTCTTGGGGTATTCGAGCACGGGGTTGGTGTTGACCTGCATCTTGATTTCGTTGATGGAGGCACCGTCACCCTCGCACATGCCCAAGATTTCGGTGAACACCTCGGTGTAGTCCCTCTGCTCGTTCATGATCTGAGTGAGCGCGTCGAGCGGATCGTTGGACTCGATTGCCTCAAGGCCCTCGGGCGTCGTCTTCCACATGGCCTCGGGGGGCTGAGTCGGACGCAGGTAGGTCTTGCCATCCTCCTCGACCTCCTCGAGCTTGGGTTCGACCTTCCCATAAGGCTGACCATCAAGCGTGAGCTTCTCAAGCGCGCCGGCCTCCTCGAGCATGGTGCGGAAGCTTGCGGCGTTGAACACACAGTGCCTCTTGGCGCGCAGCCCCTCCACGACCTTCTCGATGTCCTCGGCACGCTGCGGCTCGCAGCACACCTGCATGATGTTGATCAGCCAGCGCTTGAACGGCGGCATATCCTCAAAGAGCTGCTCGATGCGCTCACGGGCGGGAATCTCCTGAGCGGTGGGCTTTTGCGCGGCGGCCGCCTCTTCGGGCGTGCCGATGTAGCCGAACGTCTCGGCCCTCTCGTCAGCGTCCTTCTCCTCCTCGACGTCGAGGGGATCGTATTCGCGCCCCTCCTCGAACATCGCGAGTTCGTCGGCGTCAAGCATGTCATCCATACGCTCAGTCATAGTTCATCCCTTTTTCCGTGAGACCCGGCGGGGCACG
>OLNE01002483.1_pt1 | contig 11458 bp, 4 predicted proteins | sample 1672431 | NCBI WGS metagenome assembly OLNE01 (sample SAMEA3136685, study PRJEB25190) | human gut metagenome | reverse complement strand
CGATAACCAGGTCTATCTGTGCTCCATCCTTTTCTTTTCTGCTCTTCCATGGGCTTGATTCAGTCTGTACTCCGCTAATGCCAAGCGCCTGTTTGATTTGTGGCAAATGGTAGATGCAAAGTGATTCGAAGGTGAAGCCTCGCCAAGCCGTAAGGGAGGGTGTCAGTAAATTATCCTGCCAAAAGCTGGGATTGGTAGTCTTCTTGCCATCAATGAAGGAGAGATAGAATTTGCTGTAGAAGTCGGTAAGACGATAGTAAACCTCTCTCTTCGGATAGTCGTATTTGATATACGAGGTGATGAAGTCGCTCACTTCCAGAGTCTTCAGAGTTGTGGAGAGACCGCCACCGTCTGCAAGATTCGTCAGTACCTGTATCTCTTTTCTTGTGTACCCTTGTTGCTTCTTTGCCAGTAATCGTACAATCTTCTTGCAGTCTTCTGCATTGGTAAAGAGAGAAGAGTAGAGACGGTCGAATTCTAACTTGAGTTTGGCGTTTGGCTCGAAGAAGAGGCGGTCTATGTTTTGCGCCAGGCTCTTTCCCTTTTGGAGCATAGATATATAATAAGGTATGCCACCAGTAGCCATATAGCATTGTACCTGGTCGAATTTAGACATTACGATATGGTTTGCCTGGTAAAATCTCTCACATTCCCCCAAGGTAAAAGGGCGGAGCTTGATTTCATCTGTAGTTCGATCGAAGAGTCCTCCCTTGTTGTTGAGGAGTTTGTCTGAAATCCAAGAGGTAGCAGAGCCACAGACGATGAGCATTAAGTTCTCCTTGCCTGCTCCCCATCCATTCCAAAAATGTTCCAAGGCGGTAATGAAGCCAGAACGGGGTGTATCCATCCATGGAAGTTCATCGATGAATACAACTTGTCGCTTCTTGGTGTCTTTTTTTTCCAGCAAGGATATGAGCGCATCAAATGCTTCCAGCCAGTCGGTTGGAACTCGTTTGATATCGCTGCCATACTTGATGAGCGAAGAGTAGAAATTGCTAAGTTGCTGCTCCTTCAGTTTCTTGCCTTGTAATTCGTATGGCGAGAGTCCTGTGTGGTAGAATGCAAACTTGTCGCCTAACAATTCTCTTATCAGAAAGGTCTTGCCGACTCTTCTTCTACCATAAACTACTGCAAAAACAGGTTTGTTTGTTTGATATAGAGCCTCAATCTCCTTGATTTCAGGCTCTCTTCCTATAATCTCTTGTGCCATAATGGATGTCGTTATTTTGCTGCAAAGATACTAAAAATATCGTTTCGCGCAAAATAATGAGTCACTATTTTGCGCGAAATGGGGTAAAAAAGCCATTTCGCGCAGAATAGTGATAGGGAGGATAGTATTTATTAGTCGTGGAAATGTGCGAAAAAACAATGGATTTCCACGACTAATCATACTAATTAACAATTTTTCAGTTCCTCGGCATACTCCTTCGGGAAGATGCCGAACTCCTTCTTGAAGCATTTGGAGAAATACTTCGGCGTGTTGAAACCTACCTGGGTGGCCACATCGCTGATCAGAATGTTAGGGTTCGACCGGATGATGCGCTGAGCCTCCTTCATCCTGATTGTCGTGATGAAGGCGATGACCGTCTGCCCCGTGGTGGTTTTTACCTTATTATATAAAGTAGATTCGCCCATCGCCATATCTTTGGCGAAGGATTCACGGTCGTAGTCGGCATCTGCAAGATGTTGCATCACTACCTCTGTGGCACGAGTGATGAATGCCTGATCTGGGTTGCTCAAATGTAACGCAGTCTGTGTTTCGCTCTCCGTGCTGGTTTGGAGCGCAACTTCTGCCTGAATCTTCTCTATCATCTTCTTACGGTTGGCAAGAAGGGCATTGATCCGGACTTCCAGCTCCTCAAACTTGAAAGGCTTGGTGATGTAGGCATCTGCTCCTGCGGCATAAGCCTCGGTCTTGTCCTCTTCCTTGCTCTTGGCGGTGAGCAGGATGATAGGCAGCTGCCAGAAACTCTTGTCAGACTTCAGCTGCTTGGTCAGTTCGATACCATCCATGATTGGCATCATCACGTCGCTCACCACGAGGTCGAGTTTCTCCTTCATGATGATGTTTTTCGCCTGCTTTCCGTTCTTTGCCGTAAACACATGATAGTTCTTGCTCAATACCTGCAGCATCAGGGCGAGCAGTTCCTCGTTGTCCTCCACCACCAGGATCTTGCTCGCATTCTTTCTGATGAAGATGCTCTGGCGGACAGGTGCCAGCTTAGGTTTGTCTTCAGAAGCTGGTTGGAATTCCAGCTTCGTTTCCTGGCTTGCCTGTCTGATGGCTTCCCGATTTACTGCATTTGTTTTTTCAGAATTGTCTATTTCATCTGGTGCATACGCACTTTTTCTGATAGACAGGGTGATGGTGAAGGTAGTGCCTTCGCCTTCCTGACTTTCACATTGGATATCGCCATGATGCAGTTTCACCAGGTCGTGGGTCAACGACAGTCCGATGCCGGTTCCCGGCATGTTCTGCTTGCGGTAGTCGCCATCGAAGAATCGGGTGTAGAGATGCTTCATCTTCTCTTTCGACATACCGATGCCATTATCCGCGATGGTGATGATAGCCTGTTCCTTGCTGAGGCTGAGTGATACATCAATCTTGCCTCCCACCTTATTATATTTAATGGCGTTGGAGAGCAGGTTGTAGATGATCTTATCCATCTTGTCGGCATCAAACCATGCCATGCCTTCAGTCTTCGGCTTCTCCAGGGATAGGGTAATCTTCTGGTGTTCAGCCATCGGACGGATATTCTCGCAAGCTTCTTCTATGAACGAAATCAGGTTTCTGCGGCTCACGAGCAGATGCAGCTGTCCTGCCTGCGACTTTCTCACTTCCAGGATCTGTTGCAGGAGTCGGGTGGTGCGGTTGATGTTGCTGTCTATCACCAGATAGTCTTCCTCATACTGTGGTGCTCTTTCCTTGAGCTTGTAGATGGTGGCAGAAATGACGGTGAGCGGGGTGAGCAGCTCGTGGGTGATATTGGTAAGGATAACACCCATCTGCAGGCTGTTTCTGGTCTTCACCTGCTCCTTATACCATCTGGCAGCAGCAAAGATGCCGCCTATCAGCATCAGGATATAGAGCATGAAGGCTATTCTGGATGCATACCATGGCGGCAGCACCTTGATGGTGATGGTGTAGGGCAGTTCCTGCCACTGACCATAGCTGTCGGTGGCCTTCAGACGCAATCTGTAGGTTCCTGCGCTTAGGTTCTGGAAGGTGGCTTTGTGAACATCAGGCTTGCAGTATTGCCAGTCTTCATCATAACCTTCCAGCTGGTAGGCATAGACATTCTTGCTGGCATTGCCGTAAGTGAGGAGTGCAAACTCGATATCAAACTTCTTCACCTTTGCCGGTATGGTAATCTCCTGGGTATAGTGAGGCATTTCTTTCGAAATATCACTTTTGAGAACAGAGTCCAGCATGGCAAATGGCACGTCGTCTATCAGCAGGTCGGTAATGATGAGCTTGCTGTTCTTCTTGTGATACTTCATTCCCATAAGAGGAGATGGAGTGAAGGAGAAGAAGCCTGTTCTTCCGCCGAAGAAGATTTCCTTGCCAAACTGATAACTGGCATCCGCCGAAAAATGGACTTCTCCCAAACCGTCTTCCCGGGTAAAGTAAGTGATGTTGCGCAAGTCTTCCGCATCCTGACTTTTCCAGGTAATATAAGCCAGAGACTTGTTGAGCGCTACCCAGATATTGCCGAAAGCATCGCCTTCTATGGAGAAGGTCTGGTCATCCGGAAGATGAATCTTTCGGTTCTGGTATTCAAAACGGTCTTCCTCCTTATTATATAGGAAGAGTCCGCCACTGTTTGATATCGCCCAGAGTCTGCCCTGCTTGTCCTCCATACATTTCTGGGCATCATTGATGGCAAACAGCTGGTTTTTAAAGCTGTATTGCTTGTATTTCAGCGATCGGATGTTCTTGGGATTTCCCGAAATGCGGATGATGCCTTCATTATTGGTAGAGACCCAGATGTTACCCTGCCTATCCTGGCAGATGTTACGGATGTCACAGCTGCTGAAGTCGTTTTTACCTTCTTTCATGGTCAGGAAGTAGCCTGTATTGTCTGGATACACGATACTCATACCATTGCGGCTTCCTATCCACATGGTTTTATCCTTTGATTCGAAAACAGCATTGACAAAGTCTTCTTGGATGTATTTGGTATTGCTGCGATTCAGTTCGAAGGCATTTCCCTCCTTTGGTTTGACTACGATACCATAGTTGTTGACCGCAAACCAGATTTCCCCATTGCTTCTTTTGGCAATGCTGGTGATACTCGTGGTTAGCGTATAGTCGTGCAAACTGCCAAAACCTGGAATTTCACTATTATAATAGGTGGCACCGGTGTATCTGTTGTAGAACGCTACTCCGTATGGGTTGAGCCCCAGCCAGAACCATGCTCCATCGGTGGTTAGTATGGCATTCACGTAGTTGATGGTAGGGGCATTCTGAAGATTTCCCAGATGCCACTGCCTGAAGAGCGATGGTGTGGTAGTAATCTGCAGGACTCCATCATTCTGCGTGCAGAGCCAGATGTTGCCCCCCCATCTGTGCAGATATCATTGCAGTAGATGAGTCGGCTGTTGCCTATCTGGGTATATTTCTGCCAGCTGGCCTGCGGCAGGTTTTCGTCGAGAAAGCAGATGCCTTCTCTTGTGCATGCCCAGAGAGTATGCGTAGTAGGGTCTTCTACGAATTTATAGAAGATGTCGAAATTATTGGTTGTATAGGGATATTGATGATATTGCGGATTCTTCAGATTGTCCGGATTGCTGATGCACAGCACTCCGTACCCCCAGGTTCCTACCCAGAGACGATGGTTTCTGTCGAAAAAGAGCGAGTAGGCTGAATTCATGTCATTCAGCTTCGGGTAGCTGCGGAATACGTTGCTGCCACGTTTCAGACGCATCAGTCCGGAAGACCAGGTACCGATGAGAAGGTCGCCGTTTCTGTCTTCTATGATGGCTTTCACGCTATAGTTGGTTATTCTGTTTTTGCTGTCATCTACGTCAATGAGCCATGTATTCTTATTATTATAGGTATAGAACGTCTCTGTCTTGGAATTGAAGTAGGAAAGTCCGCCATCAGTTCCAATCCATAAAGTTCCATCTTTTGATACGAAGAGGGTATAGATGATGCGCTGAGATTCATCTGGCAGGAAGAAAGTCTTGAACTTTCCGGTGCGTTTGTTCATTCTTACCAGACCGTTGCGAGTTCCCAGCCAGAGATTATCCTGATGATCTTCGGCTATGGAGCGGATGGTATTGTTGGGCAGTATGCCAGGCTGGTAAGCATTCGTCTTGTAGGTTTTCACATGATAGCCATCGTATGATTTCACTCCGGCATTGGTTCCCACCCACATCATGCCTTCCTTGTCGAAGAACATGCAGTTTGCCTCTTCGGTAGGCGCAATGGTAATAGGAGGGAGATAATGGAATGGAAAATTCTGTGCTTTGACCTGGGAGACAAAGCATATCAGACCGATAAGGATGTGAATGATAGTTGTTTTCATGTCTTTTATCTGTTTTATCTATATTCTTAATTTTTGCTACAAAGTTATAAAATTTTTAGTAAAAAGGGCAAAAATAAGTAGTTTTTAACGATATGTTCCCTATGAATACCGATATTTTCTCCTTATATTAATAAAAAAGACCGAATTTTGCACCCAGAATGAACAAAACGTATATAACTAACGAATTTTTGCAACTAATGAAAAAAGTCGATCTGAAAACTTCGTCAAGAAGCTTCTTTTTCATGATGGCAATGTCGGCTGGGCTGACTTTGTTGCCACAGGAGTTGCTGGCTGTTGAGAACAGCATCCAGGCTGTTCTGCAGGGCAATGATGTGGAAGGTGTAGTAAAAGACGCATCGGGAGAACCTATCATAGGTGCTACCGTACGTGTAGTTGGCACTAAGATTGCAACGGTTACCGACTTTGAAGGTAACTTCAAAATCAATGCCAAAAGTGGACAATCCCTGCAGATTACTTACGTAGGCTGCAAGCCAAAGACTGTAAAGGTGGGTCGTGGTGCCCTTGCTGTCACTCTTGAGGACGATTCTCAGGTGTTGAAAGATGTACAGGTTGTGGCTTACGGTGTACAGAAGAAGGTAACTGTAACGGGTGCAATCTCTAATATCAATGGTAGCGAGCTGACCAAGGTTCCTACCGGTTCCATCAACAATATGCTTTCTGGTGTAGTTCCAGGTCTTTCTTCTGTACAGTATTCCGGTGAGCCGGGAGCTGATGCTGCAACGATCCTGGTACGTGGTCAGGCTACTACCAACAATTCATCTCCATTGATTCAGGTGGATGGTGTAGAGCGTGACTTCAACGACATCGACCCAAGCGAAATCGAGAGCATTACCGTATTGAAGGATGCATCAGCCACAGCCGTATTCGGTGTGCGTGGTGCCAATGGTGTAATCCTCGTAACCACCAAACGTGGTAAGGAGGGAAAGGCTAAGATTTCTGCCAATACTTCCATGAGCGTCATTGTGCCTACTGATCCTATCAAGTTGGCTAACGCTTACGAGTATGCTTCTTATTATAATATGCAGAAGTTGAATGATGGTGCTGCTACTGCTCCTTTCTCAGATCAGATTCTTCAGAAGTTCAAGGATCATTCCGATCCTCTCCGTTTCCCTGATACCGACTGGATTGATTACTGTTTCAAGGATCATGCCATCCAGACACAGCACAATGTGAATATTTCTGGTGGTACCGACCGCATGCGCTACTTCGTATCTGTAGGTGCCTTCACCCAGGATGGTCTCTTCAAGCAGCAGTCTCTGCCTTACGATTTCAACTTTAAGTATCAGCGTTTCAACTATCGTGCCAACTTGGACTTTGATGTAACCAAGACTACCACCATCAGTGTAAATCTGGGTGGTCGTGTTGATACAAAGAATACTCCATATTCCGGTGAGGACAACAACCAGTTGTTCCGAAAGCTGTATTGGGCAACTCCATTCTCAAGCCCTGGTGTCATCAACGGCAAGTATCTCTTGTCGGGTACCGATTACAATGACTGCGACAACATGCCGTTTACTGGTACAACCGGTCTGGCTTCCTATTATGGTAAGGGTTATATGTCCAGAAATTCCAATACATTGAATGCCGATGTTGTGCTGAATCAGAAACTCGATGTCATTACCAAGGGCTTGTCTTTCAAGTTGAAGGGTTCCTACAACAGCTCTTATAGCGTAACTAAGTCGCGTGGTGCTTCTGCTGCCTATTATACACCAGTGATGCAGCCAGACGGAACCGTAGAGTATCGCAAGAACGGTACCGATTCACAGCTGGGCTATGGTGAGAGCTTTGGCAAGGGCCGTAACTGGTACTTTGAAACCAGCTTGAACTACAACCGTGGCTTCGGATTGCATCATGTAGGTGGTTTGGTTCTTTACAACCAGTCAAAGTATTACTATCCAGGTACTTACTCTTCTATTCCTAGAGGATATGTAGGAATGGTAGGTCGTGCTACCTACGACTGGAACAACCGTTATATGGCAGAGTTTAATGTAGGTTACAATGGTTCCGAGAACTTTGCCAAGGGAAAGCGCTATGGTTTCTTCCCAGCAGGTTCATTAGGTTGGATCATCAGTGAGGAACCTTTGTTCAAGCCTTTGCGCAAGGTGGTAGATTACTTCAAGGTCCGTGCATCATGGGGTCTCGTAGGTAACGACCAGATTGGTGGCAGCCGTTTCATGTATCTTGCCGACCCTTATGGCGTAGGTAGCGGTTATAACTTCGGTGTCAATACCGGCAACTTTGTAGCAGGAGCCTGGGAATCAAGTAAGAACAATGCTGATGTAACCTGGGAAAAGTCATTCAAGCAGGATTACGGTGTAGATCTGAACATTCTGAACAATCGTCTGAAGGCTACTTTCGACTACTATAAGGAGCATCGTACCGACATTCTGGTTCGCAGTGGTATTGCTCCTGGCTTGTTAGGTTTCACCTTGCCTGCAGCTAACCTTGGAGAGGTTGACAGCTGGGGTTATGAACTCTCCCTGAAGTGGAACGACAAGATTGGCAAGAACGTAACCTACTGGGTAGAAGGAAACCTGTCTTACAACCAGAACGAAATCAAGGATCTTTACGAGGAACCGCAGAACTATTCCTGGATGGAGCAGAAGGGTCATCGTATCGGTTCCCGTCTGATTCGCAAGTTCTGGGGATTCTATGAGAAGGATTCTGACGAGAAGTACTTTGCTGAGTTTGGCGAGCATATTCCAGACCATAAGCAGACATTGCAGTATGGTGATGCCATCTATGTAGATTTGGACAAGGATGGTGTGATTGATGCCAATGACCAGTCATACGAATTGGGACATACCGATGACCCTGAGTACGTAATCGGTGTAAACCTTGGCTTCAGATGGAAGAATCTCGAAGTGAGTACACAGTGGACTGGAGCATGGAACGTGAGCCGTATGCTGGATGAGTCATTCCGCCAGCCATTGGGAGATACCGGTCAGAAGGGCTTGCTGAAGTATCAGTACGACCATACCTGGCAGGAAGGCAAGGACAATTCCGATGCCAAATATCCACGTGCTACCATGCTGAATGCAAGCAACAACTATGCAGGTTCTACGCTCTATGAGGTGAACGCTTCATACTTGCGTCTGAAGAATGCACAGATTGCATACCATTTCGACTTCCCATTCATGAAGAAGATAAAGATGAACAACCTGACTTTGGCATTGAGCGGTTATAACCTCTTCACCATCACAGACTTCAAGTGGGGTGATCCAGAGTCTCGTACAAGTTCCCGTCCATCTTATCCATTGACAAGATCATTCTCTTTGAGTTTGAAGGTTGGATTCTAAAAATAAACGACAATTATGAAATTACATAAAATATTAATAGGTGCATTCTTTGCTTTTGCACTGTCATCTATGACAACCAGCTGTGTAGACGACTGGAAGTTTGGTGATTCTTTTCTGGAAAAGGCTCCTGGTGGCGATGTTACCAAGGATACGATTTTCAATAATGCGGAATATACCCGCGATTTTCTCTGGAAGACCTATTCTTATATGTACTATGGCTTGCCATTCTATTGGGATGGTGGTGTGCAGGTAAAGATGAATACCGGTGTGTTCGAGACTTTGTCTGATTGCTGGCACAGCCATAACTCCTGGGATGACGTGAACCGTCTTTACTACTCAGGTGCTTACAAGGCAGGCGATCGTGGAAAGTTCGGCTATACCAACGAGAAAGTATGGGAGGGTGTACGTGCTGCTTATATTTTCCTGGAGAACGTAGATAATACTCCTGATATGGAGGAGAGCGAGAAGAGCCGCTTGAAGGCTGAGGCTAAGTGCATCATTGCTTCCCGCTACTTCGATATGTTCCGCCATTTCGGTGGCCTTCCTATCGTCAAGAACTCTTTCTCTGGTACAGAGGGTACCTACGAGTTGCCTCGTGGTACAGTGGAAGAGACAGTTAACTTCATGGTTGGACTGCTCGATGAGGCAGCTCCTAACCTTCCATGGAACCTGGATGAGTCTGAGCAGGCTAACTGGGATGGCCGTTTCACCAAGGCTGCAGCCATGGGCTTGAAGTGCAAGATTCTGCTTTTTGCAGCTTCTCCTCTGTTTAACAATGACCAGCCATACGCTGGCAGTGCATCAGATGAGGCTAACGAGAAGCATCAGGCTTGGTATGGTAATTACAGTGCAGAGCGCTGGACCAGATGCTTGGCTGCCTGCCAGGAATTTTTCAATGAGCTAGGTACCGACGGTTATTATCAGCTGGTACAGGCTGAAGGAACCACATCCGGTCAGTATCGTGCTGCCTTCCGTAAGGGTTATTCCAGCCGTGGTACTACAGAGATGCTGCTCAGCACCCGTGTAAGATTCAGAGACGACTGGGCATGGAACTATCTCTTCCAGGATTGGAATGGAAATGGTGGTTATACTCCAACTGCTGAGTACATGGAGATGTTCGACTGGAAGGATGGTCGTCCATTTGATCTGGACAAGACTCTGGCTGGTGATCCAGACACGATGTTCGTCAATCCTAGCAAGAATTTCGAGTTGACTCGTGACCCTCGTCTGTATGAAACCATGATAGTGAATGGTGTACAGAAGACCATGAATGATAATGGTAACTATAGTGGCAACCGTTATGAGAACTGGTACAAGGGTACCAATGGTGGTGATGGTGCCGGTGAGTCTGAGAGCGGTCAGTTTGCTACAGGTTTTGCCAACAACAAGTTCTATTTCAATAATGAGCGCAACCGTGTCACCCTTTGGCCATACCTCCGTCTTGCAGAGATGTATCTCATCTATGCCGAGGCTCTGGCACAGAATGGTCAGTTGGATAAGGCTATTGATAATGTGAATGTTGTTCGTGCCCGTGTAGGTCTGAAAGGTTTGAAGGAGTCGGATGCTTCCAAGAACTGGTCTGATAAGCAGACAGTTATCGATGCCGTGATGAAGGAACGTGCCGTAGAGCTTGGTTTCGAGGAGACCCGTTTCTTCGACTTGGTTCGTTACCGTCGTGCCGATATCTTCCAGAAGCCTTTGCATGGTCTCCGCATGTATCGCCAGAAGGATGGTCAGGATTATAACTACCAGTGGCAGGGTATCAAGCAAGGTAATGAAGGTTATGAGAAGAGCTATCCAACCCACTACAGATTCGAGAAGTTCGAGATTCGCAACGTGGCTCGTTCATGGTGGACCAACTGGGACAGCAAGTGGTATCTCAATGCCTTCCCTTCTACAGAAATCAACAAGGGCTATGGTTTGACTCAGAACCCTGGATGGTAAAGATAATGTACGATAGATAATGGCGTTAGTCCAGGTTGTTCGTTATACATTATAAATTATAAATTTTTCATTGAATAGATATGAAACGACATATATTATTTGCTTCGGTACTTTTGGCTAGCACCTCTGCGTTTGCTCAGAGTGGTAATGTCAGTGGTGTGGTAGTCGACAAGATGGGTAATCCTGTCTCTGGTGCCTTGGTGGAAATTCAAAATAATAAGTTCATTAAGGCTTATACCGATAAGAATGGCGCCTTTGAGATTGGTGCCAGTGCCAACGACGAGTTGGTTATCGATGCTCCAGACCAGTCGAAGAAGACCGTTGCCCTCAATGGCAGCAAGGAAATCAAGGTGGTGATGGATTATGCCAGCCGTCCTGTAGAACTGGGTTTTGGCATCAAGCAGAACGTAGGCGAGTCTACCATGTCTGTTGCCAGTGCTTCCAACGATGAGTTCAACAAACGTTCTTCCAAGAACATCGGCAACTCATTGCTCAGCGGCAGTGTACTTGGTTTGACAGCCCTTCAGGGCACAGGTGACTATGCATCTTACGAGCCTTCATTCTATGTACGTGGTTTGCAGAGCCTTAATGGTTCTTCTCCTCTGATTCTGGTGGATGGTATCGAGCGTAACATCACTTATCTTTCTCCTGAGGAAGTAGAGA
>OLNE01002475.1_pt1 | contig 11486 bp, 9 predicted proteins | sample 1672431 | NCBI WGS metagenome assembly OLNE01 (sample SAMEA3136685, study PRJEB25190) | human gut metagenome | reverse complement strand
GAAGGAGTCCTTAGAGAGTAGGCGCGAGTTCTTCACGTGAATGTGGCGCGCCCCGTCAAAGGAGTAGTTGCCGTCGAGCACCAGGCCATCTATCTCGATGCTCTCGCTGTTCATAGCGAAGTAGTCGCCCTTTGCCGTGACATTTTCAAGTGTGACGTCGCGGCAGGTCCACAGCGTCTCGGCCGCATTGGGCAGCGTCACGTTGCGAAGCGTGACGCCGGTGCAGCGGCGGAAATTCTTCGGGGCTTCGATGACAGAGTCCTCTACCAGGATGTCATCGGTGTACCACACGCCCGAGCGCGCCATTTCGAACCACGTGCACTTACGCGCCGTGACATGCGTGGCGTACCACAGTGGGTACTTCCAGCGAAACGCGCTCCCCACAAGCTCGATGTCAGAGCTTTCCTTGAGGGGTGACTCGCCGTCGGTAAAGACAGTGTCGACAATACGCAGGTCATGGGCGTGGAACAAGGCGCGCTCCCCGCCCAGAAGCTGCTGGTTAATCTCTTGGGTCATAGTCGCCGGACCCTCCTTGGTGTGAGTGGCATACGTCGTGGGAAAAGGTTCTTTTTTCTTGCAGGCATCTTAACCCGAACACAGGCAAAGGCGACGTTGGGTACCCTGCAGACGGTATGTTTTCCATGGATGGGAGCCTCTATTCGTCGGAAGAAGGAAAATAACATACATCTTGCTCGTTCATATGCATGTTATTTCAACAAAGGACCAGTTGACTTGTTTTTTGAAATCCTGAAATGTATGTTATTTGCCCTTAGGATGCCCCTGCAGGTTCCTGGACGCATCCTGTCAACATCAAGTGAGGTCCCTCATGTCCCACGTTTTCTCTCCTGAGCTCGTAGCACTCGGCGAAGTGCTCATCGATTTCACTCAGGCAGGGTTCTCCGCCAATGGTCAGACCCTCTTTGAGCGCAATGCTGGAGGTGCTCCGGCCAATGTTGCCGTACAGGCAGCGAGGCTTGGCATATCCGCCCAGTTCGTGGGCAAGGTCGGTGCAGACATGCACGGTGGCTTTCTCAGGCGTTCCCTCCAAGAGCGTGGCGTGGACGTGTCGTCTGTTGTGCAGGACCCCGAGGCGTTCACCACGCTCGCTTTTGTCGAGGTCGACCCGCGTACGGCCGAGCGCTCATTCTCATTTGCCCGCAAGCCGGGTGCTGATACGCGACTCTCCCCTGCTGAGGTGCCTGAGCGGGTCATACGCGACTGCCATGTGCTCCATGTGGGCTCGCTTTCCCTTACCGATGAGCCCGCCCGCTCGGCGACGCTGCATGCGGTGGAGCTCGCTCGCCAGGCAGGTGTCCTCGTCAGTTATGACCCGAACTACCGGGCCAGCTTGTGGCCTAGCGAGCATGAAGCCGTCGAGCAGATGTCGGCGCTTTTGTCTCGGGCTGACCTGGTGAAAATCAACGAAGACGAGGCTTTGCTGCTGTGCGGTACGGGCAACCCCGAGGCCGCTTCCCAGTACATTCTCGACCAGGGTGCTGCCCTCGCTGCCGTGACGCTGGGGTCCCAAGGGGCATTTGTTGCGACGCGAGCCGAGAACGTGTTTGTGCCAACGTGCCCTTGCCAACCGCGCGATGCGACCGGCGCAGGCGATTCCTTCTGGGGCGCGCTTCTTTATCGGCTTGTCCATGAACGGGAGGTGCGCACGCCCAGCGACTTGACGGCCCTTTCGTGCGAGGCGCTATTCTCCGCGGGATCCTTTGCCTGTGCGGCCGCATCGTGCTGCGTTGAGCGTCCGGGTGCCATCCCTGCGATGCCTGGCAAGCGCGAAGTATTTGACCGTCTCGCACAGTAGCGATGATGTGCGCGGCTGGGCGTACATCAAACGGTCGGGGGACTCAGTCGACGCAGCCTTTTTGACATACATCTTTTAACGTGTGGCAGTCGGAATCAACTGGGTTGCATTTGGATGCCGGGTGTGACATGCCCTCGCCTTGACCAATCAACCTTCGACGCGTAGTGACGGGCCACCTGGGTGCTTTCCGTCCATTAAGTTGTCTTTCATAACTCATACAAATGTGCCCCCTCCCTCCTCGCACGTACAGCATGAGGAGGGAGGGGGCACTTCGGTGTTTCGAACGTTTACATGCTATCGTGCGAGCAGGATGGCTACGCGCAGCTGACGCTCGTCGGGGTCAAGGTCGATGTCGCCGCCATCCTGGACGGTCAGGCGAATCTCGTAGATGTTCTCGGGTGCAAGCTTATCTTCGCCCACGCCCTCAAGTGACCAACCCTCTGTGACCTCGCGGTATGTGCCGTCGGCACCTAGGGCGAAGAGCTTGTAGTCGCTTGCTTGCCCCACGAGGCCGTTGACGCGCACTGCAAGCGTGACCTGGGGATGCACGTTGCGCACCGCCACGCCATGCAGCCAGGTTGCGGGCGTGCCCTGGCCGCCGGCTGCTGCGAATTCCTCGGCCGTGACGATCGTGCGCGTTGTCTTGTCGAGGTCGACCTTGCGGTAGGGCATCTCGGGCAGATATGCAAAGCGGTCCTGCAGGCGCATGAGCTCTTTGTAACCGGTGGGACAATACAGCCTGTTGCCATCGTGGGCGGCGTACATGCCGATGGCCATGTTGTTGTAGCCATACGGTGAGGCGACATCCACCGTCAACGTCGTTTCGCCGGTCTCGAAGTCGAGGGCGATAAACTGCCACATACCGCTGGTCAGGTCCTGCACGTAACCGTAGATGTAGCCAGTGGCGGTGGAAAGCTTCATCATCGAGGTATCGCTGATGTCGTCGCGGCACCAAATGCTCTCCATGACATAGCCGTCGTCGGTCTTAATGGTGTCGACACGCTCGATACCAGGGATAATCATGCAGTTGCCCTTGAGTAGCCAGTTCGTGTCGTAGATGTTCTCGTAGCTCTGGATGGACGAGTCGCTGTCGGGCTTGGCTAGGTTGGGGCTGCCGGCGCCGAACCAGTTGCAGGCGATAACGCTCGCGCGGCCTTGCCCGTCGTCGTACACCATGGCGGAGTTTTCAACCGAAACAGGCATGTCGGCGGGCAGCTCGTCGATGATGGGGCAGCTTGCGACGACCTCGCCCGTTTCCATGCTGAGCGCGAGCAGGCTCACGGTTTCCAAGTTGTCGGTGAAGAAGACAAGCTCGCTGCCAAGCGAAGGCGAGCAACCGCCACCCCATGCCAGCCCGCCGCCCGTTGTGGCTGCGCCTTCACGGCTGTCCTTTGCGCCGGCGCTCTCATAGGGAGTGCGCCACACAACTTCAACCCCGTCGTTAGCGCGCAGCATGTAGCAGGCAAGGTTCGTAAGAATGACAGCGCCGTGCGTGCAAGAGGCAATCCCGTTTTCGGCTCCCTCGCCCGGTTCGGGCAGGTACACGTGCACCTCTTGGGACAGGTCGACCTCATTGCCGGCAAGAATGGCGTCGATTGCGGCGGCTGAAATGTAGCCCATGGCACCCTGCTGCCCGCGGTTGGGATAGATGCGGAAGCCGCCTGTCACAAACCACAGGTTGCCCTCGTAGTCGAACACGATGGAAAGCAGGTTTTGATCGATGGTGACCCCGAAGGCGGCCTCAGCTGCTGCCTTCACGTCGATGTCGAGGACTTTCTCGAACACGGGCAGTGGCGTGCCCGCCTCATCGGTGGCACGCAGCATGAGTACGTGGTTGTGGTTTGTGGGGCACACGATGAGGTTGCGCGAGTCAACAAAGGAATACGAGCTCTGAATGACGTAGCTGCCGCCGTCGTGTTGCGTGGGCGAGAAGCAGCCGAGCGTGCCGACCTCTTCGGCGTCATGGTCGCGGATGGCGAGACCGCCCAGGAGGGGCGACACGGGGTTGTCGAAATTGTCGAAGAAAATGGCCGGCGAAGCGTTGGGGTTGGTGGTCTCAAACGCGACGTTAACCTCAGGGAAGATGCCCATGGGCAGCACCGCGTCGGTCGAGTCGGTATTGCAGCAGTCGTGGTGGATGTTGGACTCGCTCGTTCCCATGAACGGGTTCGGCACCACGGCCTTGGGATTGAGCGGCTTGGGTGGCATGGCTGTCTGATTTGCAGCCGGAGTGGTCTCATCGGCGCTGGCCAGGCATGGTATGGCTGAGGTTAAGCCGCAGCCTACAGCAGCGAGAGCCCCAGCGTTAAGAAAGGTACGACGAGTCGTGTTCATGGTGCGTCTCCATTCTTTTGAGTATGGCAACATCCTGCACACGCGAAAAATTATCCCACATGCCTTTATTTGGCACATCAGGCTTTTTTGAGCCTAGACGCGACATTTTTACGTATTGTACTGCGATATTTGCCCCCGCACTGGCACGTTCTAGGTGTCGCGGCTTGTTGACGGGCACTGGTGTGATCCCCGTGCGCACGCGAGAAGCCGCTCGGTTACGGTGGCCGGCCTTAGAAACCCAGGCGCCCGCATACCTCAAGTGGGTCGTGGACCACATAGGAAGGGCTCTCTGCGAGCAGCAAATCTTCGCCGAACATACCCCATGTGACCGCAACGGTAGCACATCCTGCGGCGTTGCCGGCGGCGATGTCAAAGGGACTGTCGCCTACATAGACGCATTCTTGTGGCGAGAGACCCAGGCGCTCGCAGCCATATAGCACGGGCGCAGGGTCGGGCTTGTGGCCTGAGTACTCGTCGCTTCCCATGGCGAACTCGAAGTAGCCGCCCAGGCCGCAAACCTGGAGACCTCGACGGGCCAAGTCGCCTCGCTTCGATGTAACGACACCCAGGCGCAAGCCCTCAGGGGCCAGCATGCGAAGCATTCCCTCGACTCCCGGAAACGCGCGTACCAAACCATCGTGGGCCCGTTGGTTGTAGGAGCGGAAGGCGCTGACCAGATCGGCTTGGAGTCGCTCGTCATCGGTGAAGTCCTTGACCTCCTCAACGAGCGGCATGCCGACCTTCGCCATGAGAGCCTTTTCGGGTAGCTCATGTCCCAATACCTGGAAGGTTGCGTGGCGAAAGCTGGCAAGAATGAGTGCGTAGGTGTCGAGCAGCGTGCCGTCGAGGTCGAAGAGGATTCCCTTGGGTACCACTTTGCGTTCCTTTACATGGATGATGGTTGGACGGGGACATAGGGCTCGGTGAATCTCATGGGGGTGGGTTAGCAGCGCTGTCCCGATTTCTCCAAAACGAAGGCCCCCATCTCGTCTATAACATCCTCTGCCTGCGGGAATACGCCCGTGGCGTTGATGTAGCCGTGGCCCAGGCCGTTGTAGACGACCATCTTGACCTCGACGCCGGCGTCTTTGAGCTTGTGCGCCCAGCCGAAGGCATCTTTGCGCAAATAATCCAGGGCGCCGACGGAGATGAACGTCGGGGTGTTGCTTGTGACGCCAAAGGAGTAGGGGTTGTTGAGTTGATCGGGCTGTGCTATGCCAATCTTCGTGATGTCGAACCGCACTAACGACTGCATTTGCCGAACGACTCCTTTTGAAAGCAGCTTCTGCGTCGGCTCGAACTCAAAGTCGCCGATGCCCTTTTTGTAGTACTCATCCTCGATGGAAAACAGGTTGAGCGTTGGGTAGAGCAAAAGTTGCCCGCGCACCATCGAGGTGCCTTGCGTTGCATTCGTGCATGCTTGGGCAAGATTGCCACCCGCACTGTCGCCGCAGACGAAAATCTTGCCCCTGTCGATTCCATAGGCCTCGGCGTGTTCGTAGATATGGCAGAGCACGTCGAGGCAGTCGTTATACGAGGTGGGATAGGGGTTTTCGGGCAGCAAACGATAGTCGACGCTCACGACTGTCACGCCGAACTTTGAGGCAAACATCCTCCAGCATTCGTCGTAGGGATCGAGGGTGCCGCCGATAAACGCTCCCCCATGCATGAAATACAGACAGATGTCGCACCTATCGTAGTCGCGCTTGTAGATTCGCGTTGGGATCCTATAGCCGTCGCGTGCGATGACGGAGTCATCTTTCACTGAGACATCTTGAATATGGCAGTTTGCAGACGAGGTCTTACTGAAGGATTTTCTGAAGATGCCCAGAATTGCTGTAGTAACAGGAAGCCGGACAAAATCGAAGGCAAAGCCCGGGATGATGCAGAGTCTCTTTGCCAGACGGCCAATGGGTCCGCCTAGCATACGGGGATCGATACCGAGCTCAGACACGGCATCGGGGGCGTGCTTAACCGTGTAGGTGACATCGCCGTCGTGCTCGATACGCGCGGTGGCTTTCAAGCTCTGCAAAAACTCGTCGGTATACCACCTGTGATCCCAACTCTTTTTCACGGTTTCACCTCCGTTGATCTCCATATCTGCCTCGCTGTGACAATGGTACGTCATGCGAGCCGTGCGGAGTGTCGTGACGGTTGGTTACTGGTTCATTGTTGACAGACCGTTTGGAGTGGTTTGGGCGAAAAGGGGCGCATTGAAGTTCATGTTGCAAACATATATCTCATCTAAAACCTTACTGTTAGATAATACAAATAGGATTTAGGCTCTCTATAGTTGTACTTAAGAGTTATGACACTTTGCCTTTGCGCATGCTCTATACTCATAAATCTAACTCTTACCTTTAAGGTTATCTATCGAATCACGCTCTACCTGGTAAAACGCAAAAATCAGAAGAAGTGCTACTGTGCAGCCAAGGCTACTGCGAGGGACATAAGAAACCTCAAGGCCTGCTCATTTTCAACACTATATCTAAACTATAATGTTTTACCTGCGAAGCTAATCGATTGATTGATTGTACATTTAATGTCAACTATAGGCTTTATCTGTGAGGCACGGCTGTCAAGAATAAGGGGCGCGGAGCCTGTGCCTTGCAGACTCCGCGCCCCTTTGGCTTTCATGATGTTTTGTCTTGCATGGGCCATAATCACCCAGAGTGAAATTTCATACCGCCGAACTCAATGGGCTTGTAGGCCCCTTTGGCTCTGTCTTGGCGATGCTCCCAATCCGTTTTAAATGGCTCGAGCCGCCAGGTTGGCTGTGGAGATGGCCTCTGCGATGTTCCACGGTTCGGCACAGTCGCCCACAGCAACACAGTCGATGCCTGCTGCCGTGATGGCGTCAACCAGTTCGGTATTGGGCAGCATGTCGCTGAGATCGACAACGGCGTCAGCCTTCATGGTTGCTTCTACGCCGGCATCGTTGCGTGTGATGGTCACAAAGCCATCTCCCACCTCAACGAGAGTCGCATTGGCATAGATGGTTCCGCCGTTTGCGGTAAACGCATTGCGGATGAACTGCTGCACGTTGCCCGAATGACCCTTCTCGAACAGCTCCATGGGATCGGGAGTCACGATGGTTACGTGCTTGCCCTTCTTCTCCAGGTAAATGGCAGTGTCAACTGCTCGCGCGCTGCTGCCGAGTACCACGACCTCGGGGCCGCATTCAAGGCCGGGCACGGTCTCGAGCGTGGCGCCCATGGTGCCGGCGGTGGGCATCCAGGTTGCCATGGGCTCGATGGCACCGGTTGCCACAATCACGTAGTCGGGTGCGGCGGCAACTACATCATCGACGGTTATCTCGGTGCCGGTGACTACCTCTACGCCCGTGACATCGAGCTCACGAGCCAGGTAGGTGGTCAGACGCCCCAGGTTCTCGTGCGGGCCCTTGATGGCTTCGGCCACAGGCAGCGTGCCTCCGAGGCTATCGGCCTTCTCGTACAGCGTGACCGCGTGACCACGCTGGGCGGCAACGCGGGCCGCCTCCATGCCGGCGGGGCCGCCACCGATGACCATGACCTTCTTGGGAGTCTCGGCGGGTGCGGGGTCAAAGCCCTCGGGCATGACGGGTCCGTAGGCGCGCCAGTTGGCGGCGTTCACGCGGCAGTGTTCAAAGGGTACGGTGCCCTTATGGTCAACGTCGTAGAAGCAGTGCAGGCAGCGCGTGCACGGAGCAATCTCGTCAATACGACCCTCGCGAAGCTTGTTCACGCCACGGCAGCAGAGGGCGAGTCTGTATGGAATGAGACTCCCACCTCCCAAGACGGTGCGTCATCACCTACAAGAGGTACATGGACATACGAGCAGGTGCCGAAATCGGTTTGGGCACCCCGTGCCTCGACAAGAACCCCGCCTTGGCCGGAGCGCATCAAACTTGTGGTAAGGGCGGTGTCGGGGTTGCCGAAGGTGAGGCGTGCAGTGGGCACATGCGCTTGGAGGAAGGGGGCGAGCTTGCACTCCACTGAGTTCGATGGGTCAATACCGAAAATGCGCTTGCCAGACAAAGCCGACAAGGGAAGCACAAGGTGTGACGACTTATGACATCCCCCGTCGTGGTTTCGCACGAACTGAAAGAATTGTACATCGGCAAAAAGAACGCGTCTCTATGCATGTGCAAAGCTATCCGTCGGTGAGAGGCAGAATCTCTCTGCTTGCCATACGGTATGATTCCATGCAGTCACGGTAATCGGTCGCACGCGCGGCATACTGAGAAAGTTGAGGAAGCATGGCCCACGGCATCGCCGCGCTCAGCTCCGAGCGTCATTATATGGGTTCATTCACGAGCGGCGCCTACGCCACCAATCGTGACTTGCGCCCAGACTACGATACGCGTCCCAGTGAGGAAACTCGTGCCCGCTGGCAGGCAAACGAGCTTGCAAACCGTACCCGCTATTTGCGCGAGCAGGACGTGCTTGGCTTGGTCATTGACTGCCATGAGGCCAAGGAAGAACTTGCCCTCATCGATGCCAAACTCTCTGGCTTGCAGGAGACTGCTGGGCAGAAAGATGCTCTGCAAGGCGATGAAGCAGCGTCTGTTCTTGAGGCTATCACCCTGCTTGAGGCTCGCCATGTCGAGGCACTTGCTGTTCGCCAGGCGCTTTCTTCGCAATTGCGCAGCTTGGGAATCTCCCCCAAGGAAGAGGCTGAAATTTGGCGCGAGCTTACCCGCCGAGAAGCCGAAGAAGCGGCTCGCTAGGGATATCAGTCGCCAAACCCAAAGCGTGCTGCGGCAAAATCTTGCGTTGGTTCGGCATGTGCTGGGGCCTTGGCCATCCAAAACGCCAAAAGTCTGCGTTATGCTAATACGCATGGCGGAAAGTCTAATTTTTACTGTTTTCATTTGCGCAGGTAGAAGGTTTGGGCCAGTAGCCGCTTGAAGACGCACAGGGTTTATAACGCAGACTTCTGGCCATTTCACGCACGCGGTCCAGTCAAACAACCTCGCATGCTTGTCAAACTTCCACAAGCCTCTTCAATCGGCTTTCATTGTGAATTATGTCAGCCTGCACTAGGTCTGAACAGACTTTTCCCCAGCCAACCATATAGTGGCATTTATATGTCATTGAGACGGTTGGTAGATATAAGGAGCTTTACCATGAACGATGCATCCAAGACTCTTGCACAGATGAAGAAGGCCAACAAGCTCGTGCAGCTTGCTTTCCGTAAGAACGGCCCCAAGAGCTTCAAGCGCGGCCAGGGCCTGCTGCTCAACGCCCTGCGCAACAACGGCGGCGCCCTGACCCGCGACGACGTCATCTGGATCATGGGCTGCGACCGCTGCGAGCTCAAGGGTGTCGTGAAGAAGGCCGTGCGCAACGGTTACGTCACTTTTGAGAACGATGAGGAGCATGGCTACTCCGTGAAGCTCACCGACCTGGGCCGCCAGCTCGCCGAGAAGCGCGTCGCCGCCAACGACCGCACGGCCGAGGAGATTGTCTCCTGCCTGAACGCCGAGGAGATTGCTCAGCTCAACGCCATCACCGAGAAGCTCATCCTCGGCTGCAAGGCCCAGGGCGTCTGCGGCAAGAAGAAGGGCTACAAGTACAACCGCGAGACCACCAGCTGCTAAGCAACGAGCGCAGGTAGTTTCCTAGCGCGACTTTTTGGCGGGATATCGCCGCGAAAACGGGGTTCTCCAGCCGCAATGACGAGCGCCCGGATGCCAGCAGGTGTCCGGGCGCTCTTTTTTGTAGATGTAGATCTCGTCCAAGAGGACAAAATGCCTGGTAGTTAGCACGGCAATAATCGACAACCGCCTTTTGCCAATCTCGCATTCAGCAAACCGATGAAATGCGCGGCTGGAGAACCCCATTTTTGCGGAAAGAATTCGCATGGAGCGCTCGCCAATCGAAAACCCTTGTGTGAAAGCAGCCGATTGTCTTTTAAACGTGCATCGCGTTCCAAGACCGCAATTTTCTACCTGCCTGAGATGATGGCGGCGCTATCAAACAATGTCAACGCGCTCGAGTCTGGGACACTCTGCGGGGACGGCGCCTTGCAGCCATGCGTGGGAAAAACCACGCGGCAGGATAAGGGGCATGCGAGGATGTATGGGCAGGATATCGGGGCTGGCTGGAACGGTTACGACGGAGAATCGATCGCCTTCGCATACGCCCGCCATCAAGAACACGGGCATCCCAGCGACATGGAACAGCACGTCACCTTGTGGGGACGGCTCCCAAATCCCACGTGTTGGCACCAGGCAGCGCCGTGCGTGTGACCAGAATCCCCGCCCCTGTTTTTCCTGCTCGAAGAGCTTTTCACTGCGGGCGTTAAAGACAGGTTTGTTTCCGGTGGGTGGTGGAAAACCCCACAACAGAGTGCGGCACTCCATGCCGTCCGCACCGCCGACAATAACCGGCGCGGCGCCATTGGGCCAAACGGGTTCGACGGTCTCTCCTTTGGGAAAACCAGCTCGGTGGCCGTTATTCCACGATGTCAGGGCGGCGACAACCTCTGCCTGCGTCAACGGTTGGAACTCATGCATGTGCGTCGCCCCCTGCCTACTACCTGTCTGGTCGGCGACTATGATAGCGCACAGACACATGCCCAAACCCGCGCCGAGAGGACCATCCAATGCATCTCGTTCAAGCCAAGACGATCCTCTCGGCAAACAACGGTGTCAACATCTATCGTGGGTGCACCCACGGCTGCATCTACTGTGATATCCGCAGCGATTGCTACAACATGAACCATAACTTCGAAGACATCGAGGTCAAGGCGAACGCGCCGCAGCTTCTCGACCGGGCGCTCGCTTCCAAACGCAAGAAATGCATGGTAGGAACCGGGGCAATGAGTGACCCCTATAACCCACTTGAGCTCGAGCTTCGTTTATGGCGGCAGTGCCTGGAGATTATCGACCGACGCCGCTTCGGCGCCACGTTTCTTACAAAGTCGGATCGCTTTCTTCGTGACATTGATCTTCTGGTTTCTATTAACGACAAAAGCAAGGCTGTGGTGCAGATGACTCTGACCACGGCTGACGAGAATCTGTGTCGCATCGTGGAACCGAACGTCTCGACAACCGCTGAGCGGTATCGCTCTTTAAAGACTCTCCAGGAGACTGGCATTCCCAACGTTGTATGGTTGTGTCCACTCCTCCCCTACATCAATGACACGCCGGAGAACCTGCGGGCCATCCTCGACATGTGCTTCGATGTGGGCACAAAGGGCATCATTATGTTCGACGCAGGCCTTACCCTGCGCGATGGCAACCGCGCTTATTTCTACCAAGCGCTTGATCGCCATTTCCCCGGCCTTCGCGAGGTCTATGAGCGTGAGCATGGAGGAATTCTCCGAGCTCATTGAGCTGGGTTGTGCCAAG
>OLNE01002474.1_pt1 | contig 11493 bp, 7 predicted proteins | sample 1672431 | NCBI WGS metagenome assembly OLNE01 (sample SAMEA3136685, study PRJEB25190) | human gut metagenome | reverse complement strand
CTGAAGCCGCAAGAAAACGTAAATATAATTAATTGTGCGCAAAAATCCCTGGCTGTATGGTCAGGGATTTTTAATTAAATAGAAACAGGAACGTTTGACGAAGGAAAGAAATATGAATTTGTTTATTAAACTGATTATCAAACCATTGCGATCGCTCCTTAAATTATTATTTAATCGAATTTTTTATGTAGCTCTGGCTCTTGTTGTGCAGTTGGCATGGCTGCTGATCGCCCTTTTCCGGCTTATGGAATATTCCAGATGGGTGACGATCGGAATGCAGGTCATAGGTTTTCTGGTTGTTCTGTGGATCGTAAATAAAAAGATCAACCCATCTTATAAGCTCGCCTGGACGATGCTGATCCTTATTTTTCCGGTATTTGGTGTTTCCTTGTACCTTCTTTTCGGTAAGTCACGGATCGGCGCTGTAATGGAGCAGCATTATCAGAATCTTATTGATGAAACTGCTGAATACCTGGAAGGCTCAGAGCTTACAAGAAAACGTTTAAACGAGGATGACCGTTCCATGAGGATCCAGTCAGATTATATCTGGCAGTATTCCAGATATCCGGTTCACGAGAATACCACAGCAGAGTATTTTCAGGTAGGAGATGATATGTTTCCGGTTCTGGTGCATGAGCTGGAGCAGGCAAAGCATTTTATTTTTATCGAATATTTCATCATAAATGACGGGGTAATGTGGCAGACGATCCTTAATATCCTTGAAAAAAAGGCTAAAGAAGGAGTGGATGTCCGACTGATCTATGATGGCTTCGGCTGCCTTACCACATTGCCATACAAGTATGATCAGGAGATGCGCCGGCGGGGGATCAAATGCGAAGTATTCAACCGGTTCCGTCCGATCCTTAATATTATCCAGAATAACCGTGACCACCGTAAGATCTGTGTGATCGATGGCTGGACCGGTTTTACCGGCGGCATCAACCTGGCTGACGAATATATCAATCAGCGAAAACGGTTTGGTCACTGGAAGGATACAGCCGTTATGCTGAAAGGAGAAGGAGTCTGGAATATGACAGCTATGTTCCTGTATATGTGGGGAATCGTTACCAGAACAGATACTTCTCTTGATTTCGGAAATTATGTTCCGCACAGGTGGCACCCAAACGATTTTCCGGGAAGCGGTTATGTCCAGCCATTCTGCGATTCCCCCCTGGACGATGAGATCGTAGGAGAGAACGTTTATCTTAATATTATCAATCGCGCCAAAAACTATGTTTATATCTGCACACCATATCTGATCATAGATAATGAGATGATGACCGCCCTGTGCCTCGCTGCAAAAAGCGGTGTGGATGTCCGGATCATGACACCAGGTATCCCGGACAAAAAAATGGTCTTCCTGCTGACACAGTCTTATTATAAGCAGCTTCTGGAAGCAGGTGTAAAGATCTACGAATACCAGCCGGGATTTTTGCATGCCAAATCTTTTGTCTGTGATGACAAAGTAGGCGTCGTGGGAACCATAAATCTGGATTACCGAAGCCTTTATCTGCATTTTGAAGATGGTGTCTGGATGTATAAGAACGATGTGATCCTGGACATCCGGGATGATTTTACGGAAACCCTGGAGTACTGTGATCCCATTGATCTGGCATTCTGCCAGAAGAGAAATATTGTGGTACGTGCCATTCAGAACGTACTGAGAGTTTTTGCACCGCTATTATAAAAACTCTTTGACAGACAACTGTAAATTCTGTATGATATATCAGACGGGAGTTCAATGCTCCCGTCTGATATTGTCTAAAGAAAAATAATTTATAGATACATATGAAATTTTTAGTTATTGGAGGAATTGATTTGAGCCAGAACAAAGAAACAGAGATCCAGCTTCAGTACATTGAAAAATGTAAAGAGCTTCTTGCCAAAAGCAGTACGAAACGTCCCACATTCCACATCCAGAACGAAGGATGCCAGATGAACTCCATCCAGACAGAGTCTATTGCGGCCATCATGGAAAAAATGGGATATGAAATGGTAGATACCGAGGATGCTGATGCAGTTGTATTTAACACCTGCACAGTCCGGGAAAATGCCAATCAGAAGATCTATGGACATCTTGGACATTTAAAGAGCATCAAACGGGAGCACCCGGATATGAAGATCGTACTGTTCGGATGTATGATGCAGGAGCATCACGTAGTGGAAAAGATCCGCAAGGATTATAAATATGTAAATCTTGTATTCGGAACCCATAATATCCACAAATTCCCGGAGCTTTTTTACCGGACGCTGCAGACCGACGACCAGATCATTGATATCTGGAAGGAATCCGATGAGATCGTAGAGGGCATGCCAACTTCCCGCAAATACTCCTTCAAAACAGGAGTCAGCGTAATGTTTGGCTGCAATAACTTCTGCAGCTACTGCATCGTTCCTTATGTCCGCGGCCGCGAAAAGAGCCGCGAGCCACAGGCCATCATCCGCGAGATCGAGGAACTGGTCGCAGATGGCGTTACTGAGATCATGCTTCTTGGTCAGAATGTAAACTCCTACGGAAAAACTCTGGAAACACCGGTAACCTTTGCAGAACTTCTGAAAGAAGTGGAAAAGATCGAAGGGCTGAAGCGTATCCGTTTTATGACTTCCCATCCGAAGGACCTGTCCGATGAGCTGATCCAGACCATGGCAGAGAGCCAGAAGATCTGTCACCATCTGCATCTTCCGCTGCAGTCCGGAAGCAGCAGAGTCTTAAAGGAAATGAACCGCCGTTACGACAAGGAGAAATATCTGGAGCTGGTAAATAAGATCCGTAAGGCGATCCCGGATATTTCGCTGACAACAGATATCATGGTCGGATTTCCGGGAGAAACAGAAGAAGATTTCCAGGAAACACTGGATGTTGTAAGAAAAGCAAATTACGATACTGCCTTCACATTTATTTATTCCAAACGAAGCGGAACCCCTGCAGCCGGCATGGAAAATCAGGTGCCGGAGGACGTGGTAAAAGACCGTTTCAGCCGTCTTCTTACCCTGGTACAGGAAAAGGGCCGGGAAAATTCCTCCCGTTTCCAGGGAACCATTCAGGAAATCCTGGTAGAAGATGAAAACCGTGAGAAGGGTACTCTTACTGGCCGTACCCAGCATAATCTTCTGGTTCATTTCCCGGGAGAAAAAGATCTCATCGGCAAATATGTAAAAGTAAGCCTGGATACCTGCAAGGGATTTTATTATTTCGGACATATCGTGGAAGAGTAGAATTATAGACAAGTCCCCACCCAATGCTTATTGCTTTTCGCAACCCCGTTGGGGACTTACCTGATTCGGCTAATTATAAGTTTATATTTTGCCCGCTCATTGCCATTATCGGATGAGCGGGCTTTTTTATTATAAAAATACTGTTTCTATTGACAAATACCCCATAAGGGTATATATTATTCCATATAAATAGGATACCCCATGAGGGTATTTATGGGAAAGGAGAGACAGCTTATGTCTGAAAAGAAAGTCTGTCCCTGCTACTGTGAAAAACACACTGCACGCTCAGAAGAGGAGAAAAAAAAGCTGATCAACCGTCTGAAACGTATTGAAGGCCAGATCAGAGGCATTATAGGAATGATGGAGAATGATGCCTACTGTAATGATATCCTGATCCAATCTGCCGCAGTCAATGCTGCAGTGAATGCGTTTAATAAAGAGCTGCTTGCCAGCCACATCCGCACCTGCGTTGCCCGGGATATCCGGGAAGGTAAGGATGAGACCATTGATGAGCTGGTAGCAACCCTCCAGAAGCTGATGAAATAAAGGGACAAACTGGATTTTAGGAGGTACTGAAAGAAAATGGAACAATATAATGTAACTGGTATGAGCTGCGCCGCCTGCTCTGCCCGTGTAGAAAAAGCCGTATCGAAAGTTCCGGGGGTGAATAGCTGTTCCGTCAGTCTTCTGACCAACTCCATGGGAGTTGAAGGAACCGCTTCATCCGGTGAGATCATTGCCGCAGTGGAAGCCGCCGGATATGGTGCATCCTTAAAGGGCGGAGCTGCCGGAGCGAAGATTTCCATGTCTGCGGCAGAAGAAGCGCTGGAAGATCATGAAACTCCGATCCTAAAGAAACGTCTTATCACATCCGTGGGATTTTTGCTGGTACTGATGTATTTCTCCATGGGGCACATGATGTGGGGATGGCCACTGCCGAAATGGTTTGACGGCAATCACGTAGCCATGGGACTGGTACAGCTGCTCCTGGCTGGTATCATCATGGTGATCAACCAGAAGTTTTTCATCAACGGATTTAAGAGTCTGTGGCACCGTTCCCCCAATATGGATACTCTGGTAGCTCTTGGCTCTATGGCATCCTTCCTGTGGAGTGTCTATGCCCTGTTTGCCATGACAAGAGCACAGGTAGATGGAGATTCTGCTGCAGTTATGAATTACATGATGGATTTTTATTTTGAATCTGCAGCCATGATCCTGACACTGATCACCGTAGGAAAAATGCTGGAGGCCCGTTCTAAAGGAAAGACAACGGATGCGCTTAAAAGCCTTATGAAGCTGGCACCCAAAACTGCGGTCGTGGTACGAAAGGGACAGGAACTTACCGTTCCTATTGAGCAGGTTCAGAAAGGAGAAACCTTTGTCGTCCGCCCGGGAGAGAATATTCCGGTGGACGGAGTGATCCTGGAAGGAACCACCGCAGTCAATGAATCCGCACTGACCGGCGAGAGTATCCCGGTTGATAAAGAAACTGGAGATATGGTTTCTGCGGCAACTGTGAATCAGTCCGGATTTATCAAATGCGAAGCGACCAGAGTGGGAGAGGATACCACTCTTTCCCAGATCATCAAAATGGTCAGTGATGCGGCAGCCACCAAGGCACCGATCGCAAAGATCGCAGACCGTGTTTCCGGTGTGTTTGTACCGGCAGTGATCACAATCGCAGTGATCACAACGATCATCTGGCTCCTTGCAGGACAGACCTTCGGTTATGCTCTGGCAAGGGGGATTTCCGTTCTGGTCATCAGCTGCCCCTGCGCACTTGGCCTTGCAACACCGGTTGCCATTATGGTCGGCAACGGTATGGGTGCCAAAAACGGAATCCTTTTCAAAACAGCCGTTTCTCTGGAGGAAGCAGGAAAAGTCCAGATCGTCGCTTTGGATAAAACCGGAACCATTACAAGCGGTCAGCCGGAGGTAACAGATATTCTCCCGGCTGAGGGAATCACAGAAACAGAGCTTCTCACGCTGGCCTGTGCACTGGAGAAAAAAAGCGAACATCCTTTGGCAAAGGCAGTTCTCAAAAAAGCCGAGGAAGAGAAACTTGCCACAGGTGAAGTAACCGGATTCCAGGCACTTCCGGGAAACGGACTTTCTGCTATACTTGGAAGTGACAAACTGACAGGCGGAAGCATGAAATTTATCAGTGGCCAGACGAAGGTTTCCGCAGACCTTAACAGGAGAGCCAAGCAGCTTGCAGAGCAGGGAAAAACGCCCCTTCTTTTCACACGAAACGGTAAACTTCTGGGAATCATCGCAGTTGCGGATGTGATCAAGGAAGACAGTCCCCGTGCAGTAAAAGAGCTTCAGAACATGGGAATCCGTGTAGTTATGCTTACCGGTGATAATGAGCGTACCGCAAAAGCCATCGGAGCTCAGGCAGGAGTTGACGATGTGATCGCAGGAGTTCTTCCGGATGGAAAAGAAAGTGTGATCCGCGCTCTGAAAGAGCAGGGAAAGGTTGCCATGGTCGGTGACGGTATCAACGACGCGCCGGCACTTACAAGAGCCGATATCGGAATTGCCATCGGTGCAGGAACAGATATTGCCATTGATGCGGCAGATATCGTTCTGATGAAGAGCCAGTTAAGCGATGTTCCAGCGGCAGTACGTTTAAGCCGCGCCACACTTCGGAATATCCATGAGAATCTTTTCTGGGCATTTTTCTACAATATAATCGGCATTCCCCTTGCAGCAGGTGTCTGGATCCCACTTTTCGGATGGACCTTGAATCCGATGTTCGGAGCTGCGGCCATGAGTCTTTCCAGCTTCTGTGTTGTAACAAATGCACTGCGTCTGAATCTGTTTCAGATCCACAATGCAGCCAAAGACAAAACGATCAAAAATCCGGTAACATTACACATCAGTCATGATGAAAATATAAAAGAAGAAAAGGAGAACAAAACAATGGTAAAGGTAACGGTCAATGTAGAAGGAATGATGTGCGGACACTGTGAGGCACACGTAAACAAAGCCATCCAGGCAGCTTTCGGAGCAGAAGACGTAGTTTCTTCCCACGAGAACGGAACAACTGTATTCTCTGTACCTGAGAAGGTTGACGAGGCAAAGGTTGAAGAAGTGATCAAGGAAGCCGGTTACGAGTTTAAGGGAATCACCCAGGAATAAACCGGATTTTTAAACCACATATTTGCCAAATGGCCAAAAGAAACAGTTCTGTAAAAGCGGAGCTGTTTCTTTTGTCTCATACAGAAAAAATTTTCCACTTCTATAAATCCGGCTAATATCTTTATAGTTTATTCTGAAAAAGCAGGATTATCCGCCAAATTGGTTTTTATTTTCAATTCTCTTATGCTATACTGATAGCGATTATGGATATAGGAACGATAACAGAAATCGTTAACATCATAGTAGTAGAGAGGAGCGCATTATGAGCGGATTTTTTGGAGTAGCATCGAAGGATGACTGTGTACTGGAGCTTTTTTACGGAGTGGATTACCATTCTCATCTGGGAACACGCCGCGGAGGTATGGCTGTTTACGGAGAACATGGATTTGACCGTGCCATCCACAACATTGAGAACACGCCTTTCCGTACAAAATTTGACGGAGATGTGGGTTCCATGAAGGGAAATATGGGAATCGGATGTATTTCTGATTATGAGCCTCAGCCCCTTCTGTTCAGTTCCAGGATCGGCAGCTTTGCCCTCACTTTTGTGGGAAAGATTAATAATTACGATGAACTTCTGCAGCAGCTGTATGATACGACCAAGGTACATTTTCAGGAGATGACCAATGGAACAGTCAATGTGACCGAACTGATCGCTGCACTGATCTGTGAAAAGGACAACTTTGTGGAAGGTATCCAGTACGTACAGGGACTGATCGACGGCTCCATGACTCTGCTCCTTATGACAAAAGACGGAATTTATGCAGCCCGTGACAAGATGGGCAGAACTCCTGTGGAAATTGGCCGCAAAGAAGGGTCATACTGTATTTCCTTTGAAAGTCATGCCTATATCAACCTTGGATACGAAGATTATAAAGAACTTGGCCCCGGAGAGATCGTATTCGTAACAGCCGACGAAGTCAAAACTCTGGTTGAGCCCGGAAAGAAAATGAAGATCTGTTCCTTCCTCTGGGTTTACTACGGATATCCGACAGCCTCTTATGAAGGTGTAAATGTAGAGGAGATGCGCTACCGCTGTGGAAGCATGCTTGCAAAGAGAGACGGCGATTCCGTGCACCCGGACATTGTAGCCGGTGTTCCGGATTCCGGCATTGCCCATGCCATCGGATACGCCAATGAATCCGGCATTCCTTACGCAAGACCATTCATTAAATATACACCAACCTGGCCCAGATCTTTTATGCCGACCAATCAGAACCAGCGTAACCTTATTGCCAAAATGAAACTGATCCCGGTACGTGCGCTGATCAAGGATAAAAAACTTCTTCTCATAGACGATTCCATCGTACGTGGCACCCAGCTTCGCGAGACAACCGAATTTCTGTACCGCAGCGGAGCCAAAGAGGTTCATGTCCGTCCTGCCTGCCCGCCAATCATGTACGGCTGCAAATATTTAAACTTCTCACGTTCCAAATCTGAGATGGAGCTGATCGCCCGTCAGGTGATCGAGAAGAGAGAAGGCCCCAACTGTCCGCAGGAAGTTCTGGATGAATATGCAGATCCACATACAGAGAAATACGAGCAGATGGTACAGGATATCTGCGAGATGCAGAATTTTACCACCCTTCGCTATCACAGACTGGATGATCTGCTGGAATCCATTGGGATCGATCCTTGTAATGTATGCACATATTGTTTTAATGGTAAAGAATAAAAAACAGAGCTGCTGTTTCAGATGAGCCTCCTTAACTCCCGGTTGCATTTTGGATATCTGAGGCTTATAATAAATGCGGATATATCTTTTGTGATATATCCGCGTTTTTTATATCAGTTTTTTATATCAGTTTTTTATGTCATGGGAAATTATTTCGTAATGTTCCAATGACAGAGTATCACAAAAAAAATTTTCAGGAGTATAAACATGATTTTTCCTATAAAAGCCGTGATATTTGATGCAGACGGCATCCTTCTGGATTCGCTCTCTGTTTGGAAGGAGCTTGGAAAACGATATATTACAGATCTGGGATATCAGCCGGTTGCGGAAATGGACGAAATCCTTTTTCCCATGAGTATGGAGCAGGGAGCGGACTGGCTGAAAAACAGGTTTACTCTTGCGTATTCCGAAGAAAAGATCGTGATGGATCTGAAATCCCGGATCCGTAAATACTATTTTGAAGAGGTCCCGGCAAAATCAGGTGCCAGAGAACTTCTTCAATGCCTTGCAGAACAGAAAATCCCGGCTGCGGTGGCAACCTCAAGCCCCAGGGAACATATCTGCCGGGCGCTGGAAAGAAACGGACTTCTTTCCTTTTTTGATAAAATCTATACCACCAGTGAGATCGGAGAAAGCAAACATTCTCCGAGGGTCTATCTTACAGCTGCAGAAGCACTGGGAACGGAGCCATCCCGGACGCTGGTTGTGGAGGATTCACTCTACGCGTTACAGACTGCCGGAAATGCAGGATTTCTGACTGCCGGTATTTATGACGCATTGGGAGAACCGGATCAGGAACAGCTGAAAAAGGATGCTTATATCTACTGTCGGGATCTGACAGAGTTACAGAACTATATATTCACAGAAAACGGAGGAAACCAAAGATGAAAACAGCATTAACCATCGCAGGCAGCGATTCCAGCGGAGGAGCCGGGATCCAGGCCGATATTAAAACCATGATGGCAAACGGAGTATACGCCATGAGTGCCATCACCGCGCTGACTGCCCAGAACACCACCGGTGTCACAGCCATCCAGAATGCAACCGCAGAGTTCCTGGGTCAGGAGCTGGACTGTATTTTTACGGATATCTTTCCGGATGCAGTAAAGATCGGAATGGTTTCCGAAAGTGATCTGATCCATATAATCGCAGGAAAGCTCCGACAGTATCGGGCAAAAAATATCGTGGTGGACCCGGTTATGGTTGCCACAAGCGGTGCAAGACTGATCAGTGAGGAGGCGGTGGATGTTCTGAAGGAAGAACTGTTTCCTCTTGCAGATCTTCTCACCCCCAATATCCCGGAAACCGAGGTGCTTACCGGACGGAAGATCAAAAGCGCCGATGATATGATCGAAGCTGCAAAACAGGTTTCCGAGCAGTATCACTGTGCAGTTCTCTGCAAGGGCGGACATAAGCTCAATGATGCCAATGATCTTCTCTATGTGAATGGAACATATCAGTGGTTTGATGGAAAAAGGATCGACAATCCCAATACCCATGGAACAGGATGTACTCTTTCCTCGGCCATCACTTCCAACCTTGCAAAGGGATTTTCCATGGTGGAATCTGTAAACCGTGCCAAGGACTATATTTCCGGAGCCCTTGCTGCCATGCTGGATCTGGGAAAAGGAAGCGGCCCTATGGATCATGGCTTTGCGATAAAGAACAATTATACAGAGGAGGCATAAGATTATGACAGTTACAGAACGGATCACAGCTCTTCGAAAACAAATGAAGGAAAAGGGAATCGATGCTTATCTGGTTCCGACCGATGATTTTCATGGTTCTGAGTATGTTGGGGATTATTTTAAATGCAGAAAATACATTACCGGATTTACCGGTTCTGCCGGAACTGCCGTGATCATGCAGGACATGGCCGGACTCTGGACAGACGGAAGATATTTTATCCAGGCTGCACAGCAGTTAGAGGGAACTCCGGTTACTCTGTTTAAGATGGGAGAACCGGACGTACCAACGATCCACAAATTCCTGGAAGAAAATCTGAAAGAGGGAATGTGTCTCGGCTTCGATGGCCGTACCGTAAGCGCAGAAGAAGCAGAGACGCTAGAAAAAATCCTTCAGAAAAAACAGGTACATTTTTCTGTAAATGAGGATCTCATCGGAAATATCTGGGATGATCGTCCGGCACTTTCCTGTGAACCGGTAATGGAATTATCCGAAAAATGGGCCGGAAGATCCAGAGCAGACAAGATCCGTGAGATCCGCAGCAAACTGAAAGAGAAGGGCGCAGACCTCTTTATCCTCACTTCCCTTGATGACATTGCATGGCTTTTAAATATCCGCGGAAATGATATCCACTGCTGCCCGGTAGTTCTTTCCTATCTTGTGCTGGATGACAGTGAGCTCCGTCTTTTTGTCAATGAAAAAGCCTTTTCGGATTCTGTTAAGGAAGCACTTTCCAAAGACGGTATTGCCATTTATCCATATGATGATATTTACACCTATGTACAGACGATTCCCGAAGAGAAAAAGGTATTTCTTTCCAGAAGCAATGTAAACAGCCGGCTGGTCAGCAGTATTCCAAAGACGGTAACGATCCTGGACGGTGAAAATCTGACCCTTCTCCCAAAAGCCATCAAAAATGAAACCGAAGTCCGGAATGAAAAGACAGCCCATATTAAAGATGGCGTTGCAATGGTGAAGTTTATCCACTGGCTGAAGAAGAATGTGGGAATGAAGGAGATCACCGAGCTTTCCGCTGCTGATAAGCTCTATGAATTCCGTTCCGCACAGGAGAATTTTCAGGGAAACAGCTTTGATCCCATCATTGCCTACGGTGCACATGGAGCTATTGTCCATTACAGTGCTACAGAAGAAACCAATATTCCACTTGAGCCAAAAGGGCTGGTTCTGATGGATACAGGCGGACATTATCTGGAGGGCACTACTGATATCACCCGCACCGTTGTACTTGGCCCGGTTACTGAAAAAGAAAAAAAATATTTCACAGCAGTACTCCGTGGACACCTGAACCTGGCAGCAGCAAAATTCCGTTACGGCTGTACCGGCCTGAATCTGGATGCCCTGGCTAGAGGACCTCTCTGGGCTATGGGAGAGGATTACAACCACGGAACAGGCCATGGCGTAGGTTATCTTCTCAATGTACACGAAGGACCGCAGAGTTTCCGCTGGAAAAGCCCTGCAGAGTTTCCGGCTCCTGTTCTGGAAGAAGGGATGATCACTTCCGATGAACCAGGATATTATGCGGAAAATGAATTCGGCATCCGTCACGAAAATCTTGTAGTTTGCAAAAAAGCCGAAAAAACATCTTACGGCCAGTTTATGAAATTTGAGCCACTGACTCTGGTCCCATTTGATCTGGAAGGTATCGATCCGGAACAGATGGAAGCAGGAGAGCGCAAATTGCTCAATCAGTATCATGCCCTTGTATACGAAAAGATTTCTCCGTATCTGAATGAAGAAGAGCAATCCTGGTT
>OLNE01002462.1_pt1 | contig 11542 bp, 8 predicted proteins | sample 1672431 | NCBI WGS metagenome assembly OLNE01 (sample SAMEA3136685, study PRJEB25190) | human gut metagenome | reverse complement strand
ATTGGTCAGGGTATTGAGTTTGACTTCTGCTCTGTACATTGTACATGGGCATTTGAAAAAGAAGGATACGAGACAATCATTGTAAACAATAATCCGGAAACAGTCAGCACAGACTTTGATATTGCTAATAAGCTGTATTTTGAGCCATTGACACCGGAAGATGTGGAGAATATCGTAAATATTGAGAAACCAGATGGTGCTGTTGTACAGTTTGGTGGTCAGACTGCAATCAAACTTACAGAAGCACTCATGAAGATGGGTGTTAAGATCCTTGGAACATCTGCAGAAGACGTTGATGCAGCTGAGGACAGAGAACTCTTTGATGCAATCCTTGAAAAATGCGAGATCCCGAGACCGAAGGGACAGACTGTATTTACAGCAGAGGAAGCTAAAAAAGCTGCCAATGAGCTGGGATATCCGGTACTTGTTCGTCCTTCCTATGTCCTTGGCGGACAGGGTATGCGTATTGCAGTAAGTGATGAGGACGTAGAAGAATATATCGGAATCATCAATCAGATTGCACAGGAACATCCGATCCTGGTTGACAAATATCTGATGGGTAAAGAAATCGAAGTTGATGCAGTATGTGATGGTGAGGATATCCTGATTCCAGGTATCATGGAACATATTGAACGTGCAGGTATCCACTCAGGAGACAGTATTTCTGTATATCCGGCACAGACAATCAGCCAGACTGCAAAAGATACAATCGCAGAGTATACACGTCGTCTGGCAAAAGCACTGCATGTAGTCGGAATGATCAACATTCAGTTTATTGTATGCGGTGAAGACGTTTATGTTATCGAGGTAAATCCACGTTCCAGCCGTACGGTACCATATATCAGTAAAGTAACCGGAATTCCGATCGTGCCACTGGCTACTAAGGTTATTCTCGGATACAAGCTTAAAGATATGGGATATACACCGGGGCTTCAGCCGGAGGCAAAACATATCGCGATCAAGATGCCGGTATTTTCTTTTGAGAAGATCCGTGGTGCAGATATCAGCCTTGGACCAGAAATGAAATCTACAGGTGAGTGTCTTGGTATTGCAGAGAACTTTAATGAAGCATTATATAAGGCATTTATCGGAGCTGGAATCAAACTTCCAAAACACAAGAACATGATCATTACAGTCAAAGAGGAAGATCATGAAGAAGTAGTTCCGATCGCAAGACGTTTTGAAGCTCTTGGATATCGCATCTATGCAACAAGAGGAACTGCTAAAGTCCTCAAAGAAAACGGAATCAAGGCAATCCGTACCAATAAACTGGAGCAGCCTGCACCGAACCTTATGGACCTGATCCTTGGACATAAGATTGATGTGGTTATCGACACACCACCGCAGGGTGTTGAGCATCAGAAGGATGGTTTTGTGATCCGTCGAAATGCCATTGAGACAGGTGTGAATGTTCTTACCAGTCTGGATACAGCGGAAGCACTTGTAACCAGTCTTGAAAATACAGACCTTCACAATCTGACACTGATCGATATTGCAACGATTGCAGACAGATAAAAGTAATAAACAACAGGTAATTGTTGATAACGTACTGACCGGAGAGACAGAAGATGTTTCTCCGGTCTTTTGATGTCAGTCTTTTTGGGATTTTGGTTTACGAAGCACCGAAATTGTAATATACTATAAAAATGATATCAGGACTGGAATGGTGCAGGATATGAATACATCCATATCCAGTCAATTTCAAATTTGAAAACAGAGAGGAAAAAAGATGAGCGTTTTGGAATTTATAAAAGTTATAATCCTCGGTATCGTAGAGGGGATTACAGAATGGCTTCCGATCAGCAGTACCGGTCATATGATCCTGGTAGATGAATTTATCAAGATGGATATGACAAGAGAATTCAAAGATTTTTTTCTGGTAGTTATCCAGCTGGGAGCAATTCTTGCAGTTGTAGTGTTGTACTGGGGAAAATTATGGCCATTTTACATAAGACAGATTCCGAAGAAAAAAAGAGAACAGCTTGCATGTAAGAATCCGGTTTCTCGTGTGATCCTGACTTTTGTTGAAAAGTTCTGTGACAAGGAGAAATGGATTCTCTGGTTTAAAATTCTTGTGGCATGCATTCCGACGATCGTGATCGCACTTCCGTTTAACGATTTTATTGAAGAGAAGTTTACAAATTATGTCGTTGTAGCAATTGCCCTGATCGTCTATGGTGTGATCTTTATACTGGTTGAAAATTATAATAAAAAAAGAAAGCCAGCCTGCACATCATTAGAAGAACTGAGTTTTGGAACTGCATTTAAAATTGGTATTTTTCAGGTATTATCAGTAATTCCGGGAACATCACGTTCGGGTTCTACAATCATTGGAGGAATCCTTGTCGGAACTTCAAGAACGGTAGCAGCAGAATTTACATTTTTCCTGGCTATTCCTGTTATGTTTGGTGCAAGTCTTCTGAAACTGATAAAATTTGGTTTTGCTTTTACACCAGCTGAGATTCTGACATTGGTAACAGGATTGGTTGTTGCGTTTTTTGTATCCATTATTGCAATCAAATTCCTGATGGGATACATTAAGAAACACGATTTCAAAGCGTTTGGATGGTACAGAATCGTGCTTGGTATTCTTGTTCTTGGATATTTTGCAGGAAAAACATTTCTTGTGTAATAGGAAATTACTCCGTAATGTTCCTATTACACAAAAACGCTCCGCGATGAGCAGATTTGACTTTTTAGCGCACTCATGGGATAATAAACAGGATTATGAAAAAGAAAATTGAGTCATGATGACTTCTTTAGTCAGAAAGGATGGTTGACAATGAATGTAAAACATATGATGCTTATACTCGGTACAGCAATGGCAGTTACCCTGGCAGGCTGTGGCTCTTCTGATTCAGTGGCAGAGGTAACACCTACACCGGCTGCAACACCGACACCTACCGAAGTACCTGTGACGGTGACACCGGTACCGACATCCACACCGGCACCAAAAGTAATCGGAGTTAAGACATCTCAGGCAAAATATATTTATCTTACCAACAAACTGCAGGATAACATCAGAGAAATCTATCTGATGAAATCTGGTGGTGAGGAATGGGGAAAGAATCTGATTCCTTCAGAATCCATGGTAAAAGCTGCCGAACAGGTACAGATGTTTTATACTGCGGACAGTAGCAGTGCAGAAAATGTGAGTGATTCTTCTGAGAGTACTGAAGAATCAGCAGATACAACAACAGCAGTGCTGTATGATATGAAGATTGTCACTGCAAAGGGTGATGCATATCAGATTTACAGTATTGATCTTGGAGATATGGAAAAGGCTGATCTGTCCTATGATGAGGAAATTTCATCAGCTTATCTCAGCTATACAAGTCTCTCTGATAAATCAGAAAAAAATACAAAAGATAATTCTCAGCAGACAGTATCATCAGACGACAGTGATGCAGCATCTTACAGTTCAGATGACAGCAGTTCAGATGACAGCAGCTATGATGACGGCAGCTATGATGATGGCAGCTATGATGACAGCAGTGATGATGATGGAAGTTACGATGACGGAAGTTACGATGACGGAAGTTATGATGACGGAAGTTATGATGACGGAAGTTATGATGACGGAAGTTACGATGACGGAGATTATGATGACAATGATTATGAGGATGAAGGGAATGACTCAGATTACTATGATGACAGCAGTGATGACTGGGATTATTGATCATTGTAAATAATTATTAATTATTGAAAAAGACCGGAACGGGTGCCTGAGCCCGATATCCGGTCTTTTTGATTTTATAACAGATTTGTTTGAAAAAAAACTTTGAAGATATATAAAAAATATCTATTGTAAAATAAGACAGACAAATTGACTTGAAATTCATGTACAGTTAGAATATTACTATGTGTATGAAATAATACCTGAGAAAAGAAAGGACACAATATTTATGAAGAAAAAAATATATACAGTTATGATTGCCGGAATTATGGCAGCTGGAATGACAGCAGGAAGTGTACAGGCAGCAACAACCGAGGATGCAAGCGGCGATCTGTATGTATTTATTGCAGCAAGCCTTGCCAATGCAATGGATGTGATTCAGAAGGATTTTAATGAAGAATATCCGGATGTCAATATTCTGTTTAATGCAGACAGCTCAGGTACACTGCAGACTCAGATCGAAGAAGGTTCCAGATGCGATATTTTCTTTTCAGCAGCGACAAAACAGATGGATGCGCTGGTTAACGAGAAACTTGCAGATAAAGATTCTGTAGTAGATCTTCTGGAAAATAAGGTTGTTCTGATCAAACCAAAGGGTGGGGAAACAAAAGTCACCGGATTTGAAAATATTACAGATGCAGAAAATATGGCTCTTGCAGGTGAAGACGTTCCTGTTGGACAGTATTCCCGTGAAATTTTCAAAAATCTTGGAATTGAAGATGATGTCAACAAAATGGAAATCAATGAAGGAAAAAATGTAACAGAGGTGCTTGCAGCAGTAAGTGAAGGAAGTAATGAAGTTGGCATTGTCTATGCGACAGATGCGGCATCCGTTGCAGATAAAGTAGATATTATTGCGGAAGCTCCGGAAGGTTCCCTGAAAACACCGGTTCTTTATCCGGTTGGACTGACTGTGGATGCAGAAGCATCTGATGAAGAAGCAGCTGCAGCAGATGCGTTTCTTGCTTATCTTCAGACAGATGATGCAATGAAAGTATTCGAAGAATACGGTTTTGCAGCATATAAAGCAGATGACAAAAAAGAAGAAGCAACAGAGGATAATGAAGCTGAAAATGCAGACAATGCAGAGAGTGCGGAAGAAAAATAATGGAATTTTTACAGGAGATTAACTGGAGTCCTCTGTGGATTTCTTTGAAAACAGGCGCGGTGGCAACAACGATAGCTTTTTTTCTGGGAATTTTCTGTGCGCGTAAGATTATGAAGATGCAACCATTATCCAGAGCTGTCTGGGATGGGATTCTGACCATGCCATTAGTGTTGCCGCCGACAGTGGCAGGTTTTTTTCTTCTATTACTATTCAGTCTGAGAAGACCGTTCGGAAAGTTTCTTATGGAAAGCTTTGATTTTAAGGTGGTGCAGACCTGGAAGGGATGCGTGATCGCAGCTACAGTAATTGCCTTTCCTTTGATGTATCGAAATGCCAGAGCTGCATTTGAGCAGGCAGATGTAAATCTGATTTATGCAGGTCAGACTCTTGGGATGAGTGATCACAAAATATTCTGGAAAGTCATTATCCCAGCTGCAGCGCCCGGAATTGCATCAGGAACAGTTCTCGCGTTTGCAAGAGCAATTGGAGAATATGGTGCGACTTCCATGCTTGCAGGAAATATTCTTGGAAAGACCCGTACAGTTTCGGTTGCTATTGCAGCTGAGACTGCAGCAGGAAATTATGATGTTGCCGGTTTCTGGGTTGTGGTGATCGTGGTAATCTCATTTGTGATCGTAGCATTGATTAATATCGTATCAGGAAGAGGCATGAAAAGCAGAAGGTGGATCTGATGGCAATACAGGTAAATATAGAAAAAAATTTTAAGGATTTTTCTTTGAAATCAAAGTTCGAAAGTAATACATCTACAACAGGAATTCTTGGTGCGTCAGGAAGCGGAAAAAGTATGACGCTTCGCTGTATTGCAGGAATTGAGACACCAGATAAGGGAAGAATAGTCATCAATGGCAGAACGGTATTTGACTCAGAAAAGAAAATTAATCTGAAGCCACAGGAACGCCGGATTGGTTATCTGTTTCAGAACTATGCGTTATTTCCAACGATGACAGTAAAAGAAAATATTCTGTGTGGGTATCGGGGAGAGAAGAATCTGCGGGAGGCAAAAGTAACAGATTTTATGAAACGCTATCAGTTAGATGGACTGGAAAAACGTTATCCCTCACAGCTTTCCGGCGGTCAGCAGCAGAGGGTTGCGCTGGCAAGAATGATGATCGGAGAGCCTGAAGCGATTCTTCTGGACGAACCATTTTCTGCACTGGATGGATATTTAAAGGATGTACTGCAGAAAGATATGCAGATATTTCTGGAACAGTATTCCGGAGATATGCTGATGGTTACACACAGTCGTGACGAAGCATTTCGCTTCTGTAAGGAACTGATGCTTCTGAAAGATGGAAAAACGTTGATATTCGGCGAAACAAGACAACTGTTTGAGCAGCCGCAGCTTCTGGAAGCAGCAAGACTGACCGGATGTAAAAACAGTTCAAGAATTGAAAAACTGGGAGAGCATCATGTGTTTGCCCTGGACTGGGGTCTTGCACTCCGAACCCGACAAAAAGTAGAAGCAGATATGACACATATTGCAATCCGCGGACACTGGATACGCACATCAGAAACAAATGGTGAAAACTGTGTGGCTTTTGAAGTGGCAGAATACGTAGAGACAACCTTTGAACATCAGTATCTGGTCAGAGCTCCGGGAATGGAAGAAGGGTCAGTTCTGTGGTGGATGCGTCCGAAGGCTGAGTTTGAGGAAAAACATGATAAAGATCTTCCGGCATATTTGTATCTTCCGCCGGAACATCTGATGCTTTTGAAATAAAAAACAGGAATCTGTGCGAAATTTTGTTTTCGACGGATTCCTGTTTTTCTATGCAATGAATTCAGAGATGCTCTTTGGAATTCAGATAACCGGCAACCAGCATAGCAAGTTTGAAGGTCATGGCATCTTCAAAGGTACGCAGATCCAGACCAAATTTCTTCTGGATTTTTTCAAAACGGTAAACCAGTGTGTTTCGGTGTACATAAAGTTGTCTGGAGGTCTCAGAAAGATTCAGGTTGTTTTCAAAAAAGGTTCGGATAATGGCAAGTGTTTCTCCGTCGATAGAATCCAGAGATTCATCACCAAAAATCTCCTGAATAAACATTTCGCAAATGGAGACAGGAAGCTGATAAATGAGCCGTCCGATTCCAAGAGTGCGATATCCGAAAACATTTCGTTCAGCATAAAAGATTTTTCCGATTTCAAGAGCCGTGCGGGCCTCTTTATAAGCATTGGAAAGATCTGTAAGATTGTCTGTAGTGTTGCTGTAAGCAACCCATGCCTGTGTCATGGCTTCTGTTCCGAGCATATCTACCAGCATATGGGCGATGGATTCCAGATCGTCATATGTTTCGGTAGAAGTCAGTTCGCGTATGATGATAATGCCGCGGTCATCAATAGAAGTGATGAAATCATGTGTACGGGCTGAAAAAATATTCTTTATGGTCGCGAGAGAATGTTCATCTCTTGTCTGGCGGGTCTCTACCAGGAAGACTGCGCGTCGTGAAGTAGAAGAAATATGCAGTTTTCGTGCACGGTTAAAAGCTTCTACAGGGATGTAATTTCCAAGAAGAAGTTTTTGCATAAAGACATTTTTGTCATTTTTTTCAGCATGGCTTTCCAGAATGCACTGTATCTGACATACGGCAAGCTCACCAATGGTAGGAACAGAAGGTCCGTTTCCCCATACGATTAGGAGATAAGGAGAGGTGGAACTTTCTGCTATTTTGTACAGACAGCAGGTGGCATTGGCCAGGCAAAGAGCAGAACTGCTGCGAAAATCTTCCAGCTTGTTTTTGGATGGAAGCTGTCTGTCACAGGTGGTGACAAAGATGGAATTATCCTCCTGAAGCAGGCAGAAATCCAACTGACTGATTCGTTTCCAGTCATCCATATATTTTTGTAGTGTTCTTTGTACTGACATAGAATTACATCCTTTCTGAAAAAAAGACCCGGGGTTAAAATGTCCCCGGGTCTGATTATTTGATTTGATTTTAGTTTGTGATAACAAGCTCTGTTTCTTTGTCGAAGAAATGAGTTTTTTCCATGTCGAAATCGAATTTAACAGGATCACCAGTTTTTGCTTTTGTGCCTGGATCAACACGAGCTGTAATCTGAGTTCCGTTTACATCAAAGTACAGGAATACTTCTGCACCAAGAAGCTCATATACTTTAACTGTTGAAGACATAGAACCATTCGGTGTATCTGCAACGTCTTCAGGACGAATACCCATAACAACTGTTTTTCCTACATAACCGCCATCTTTCAGTGCTTTTGCTTTTGCAGCCGGAATAACAAGTTCGTCGTTTCCGATTACTGCAACAAGATCGGAACCTTTTTCTTTGATCTGAGCATCCAGGAAGTTCATCTGCGGGGATCCCATGAATCCTGCAACGAAGAGGTTACCTGGTTTCTGATACAGGTTCTGAGGTGTGTCAACCTGCTGAACAACACCATCTTTCATAACAACGATTCTGGTACCAAGAGTCATAGCTTCTGTCTGGTCATGTGTTACGTAGATGATAGTAGCACCAAGTCTCTGATGAATCTTGGAGATTTCGATACGCATCTGTACACGAAGTTTTGCATCCAGGTTGGAAAGAGGCTCATCCATAAGGAATACCTTAGGATTACGAACGATAGCACGTCCCATAGCAACACGCTGTCTCTGTCCACCGGAAAGAGCCTTCGGTTTACGATCAAGAAGTTTCTCAAGGTCAAGGATTCTTGCAGCTTCACGAACTGCTTTATCAATCTGGTCTTTCGGAACTTTACGAAGTTTAAGTCCGAATGCCATGTTATCATATACTGTCATATGAGGATACAGAGCGTAGTTCTGGAATACCATTGCGATATCACGGTCTTTTGGCTCTACATCGTTCATAACTTTATCGCCGATCTTTAAGGTACCGCTGGTGATTTCTTCCAGTCCGGCTATCATACGAAGTGTAGTAGATTTACCACATCCGGAAGGTCCTACGAAAATGATGAATTCTTTGTCTTCGATTTCAAGGTTGAAGTCTTTAACGGCTTCGAAACCGTTTGGATATGTCTTATTAATGTGCTGTAAAGATAAACTTGCCATTGTAAATTCCCTCCAAAATATTAAGTAAGTTTTGCTCATGTTTTGAACTGTTATCAGTATACTGGAATTTCCCGGAGGAATCCAGAGTTGAATTTTACAAAGATTCCGGAGGTTTCTTGACAGATTGACGAAAAGCCCGGGAAGGTTTGTCACTCTGCCGAAAACAGATGGGAGTTATCATAAAGATATTATAGAAGATAAGGCTTTGGCTGGCAAGTGATGATATGGAATGGATTTTAACCAAGTTTGCTGTGAACGGAGCGAACAATAACAATTATTACGAAATAAAATATATTGTCTAACTTGCAGATGCTAATGGCCTTTTCATCATCCGATAGTATACAGGAATCAGAAGTGCGCAGGCACCGAACCACGCAAGTGGGCTGGCAATGCATACGGAGGTATAGCCGATGATACCGGAAAGTCCGACGGTCGCTGCAATACGCATGACGAGCTCGATCATACATGCCGCGAAAGGAGCGCGTCCATTCTGCATACTCTGGATCGAGGTTCGGTAAACTGCCAGCAGCCCCAGGATAAAATAGAAAGGAGCCACGATCGTCAGATACGCATCGGAGTAATGATAGATTTCGACTGTCGGATCAGAGAGGAACATCCGCACGATCGGATGGCGAAGAATCAAAATACCGATGCACATGAGAAAGTTGAAGCCTTCTGTCTGAATCAGAGATGCACGTACACCCTGGCGGATGCGCTCTTTTTTTCCGGCACCGAAATTCTGTGCAACATAGTTGGAGATGGCAGTCATCATGGCATTATTTACAAGTACAGAAAGTTGATCTGCTTTAGATGCTGCAGTATATCCGGCTACGGCAGCAGTTCCGAGGGAGTTTACGACAGTCTGCATTGCGAGCTGTCCGATACACATGACAGACATCTGGAATCCCATAGGAAACCCTGTTTTCAGGTGAAGACTGATCGTGTCTTTCAGATCATGGAAATTTTTACGGTGCAGATGCAGTATCGGGGAATTTTTCAGTCCGACGATGAGACTAAGTACTGCTGAGAGAAACTGGGACAAAATTGTAGCCCATGCAGCGCCTGCGACTCCCATGTGTAAAGGTACAATAAACAGGACATCAAGAAAAATGTTCAATACAGAGGAGAATACCAGGAAGTAGAGCGGTGTTTTGCTGTCGCCCAGTGCACGTAGCATGTTGGAAATCATATTGTAAAAAACAGTTGCACCTGTTCCGAGAAGTACCACAAACATATAGTCATAGGCTTCACCGGAAATATCAGAAGGAATCTGCATCCACCGAAGAATCTGATGAGCCAGGAGGCAGCAGATCAGATACACATGTCCAGAGAAGTGTGCTGCCGTCTGTTCAAAAAAATGACAGGAAAAACAATTACCGGATATCTGGAAGAATACCGGGCTGACAAAAGCTTACCACTGGTACAGAGCGGCCAGTACTCTATGACACAGATTGCAGAAATGGTCGGTTTCAGTAATCCCAGCCGATTTGCAAGTGCATTCCGAAAAAGATTCGGGTGTAATCCAAAAACATATAACAAAACAAGGAAAGACTGATAAATTGGATGTATGCACCTGATTTATCAGTCTTTTGGTTATATTATGATTATTCCATGTATGTATGGACAAGAAATTCAAGCTCTCTGTGAGTTTCCATGATAGCTTCCTGAATTTCCAGTTCATAATCAAGAAGTTTGGAAATCCAGCGGCAGACTACTTCATCAATCTCATGTTGTGGAATTACGATATTGTTGGAAAGTTTTGGCGGCACTGTTGGTTTGGTATATTTATATATGGACTGATACAGTGGCAGCCAGGGGTATAATTCGGCCAGTTCGTCATTGGTGTAGGTGCTTGAGATTGCAGATTGTCCGCCGAGAAGTGTGGAATAATTGGAAATCTGTTCGTCGCAGGTCCATTTCAAAAATTCAAAAGCAGATTCTTTATGCGGAGAACGACTGCTGATACCAAGGCTCCAACCGCCAAGAAGTGGTGCCCTGCCGGGAATAAGACTGTAGCCTATAGAACCGATGATGCTGTTTTTTCTAAGGTCTGTAACATCAGTAAGGAAAGACGGATAGGAAATAAGCATCGCGGTTTCACCTGACAGGAAATCCTGAACAACACTTGTATCAGTTGCAGTACGGTAATCTGGTTTTGCACATTTGATTGATCTCATGAAATTTATATATGCTTTCAGAGACTGATCAGAATCCAGACAGACATGTCCGGATGAATCAAAAAGATTGCCGCCGTATGCCCGCAGACGCATATAGATTTCAGGAGTAAGGCATTCACTGTATGCGGTGGGGATAGAAGTTCCATAGTGGATTGCATTTGTTTTGTTTGTAAAAAAGTCTGCAATCGTATTAAATTCTTTGAGCGTGACCGGAGGGCGCAGAGAAATATTGTTTTCGCGTTCATATTTGGTCATCAGACTGTGGTCTTCAAAAAGATCTTTTCTGTAATAAAAAATCTGAGGAGCATACATAAACGGTATACCATAATGTTTTCCATTAAAAATACTGTAATATTTCAGACAGCCGGGAAGAAAGATATCTGTATCGAATGACTGCATTTCCAGGCTGATATCGGCCAGAATCCCCTCAGAAGCAAACGAAGAAAGCCATGGAATATCGTACATGACAACATCGTAAGACAGATCAGATTCAGTCTCATGTTCCTGCAGGATTGCTTTGTAAAGCAGGTGATG